>Ga0210384_10001254_pt1 | contig 35241 bp, 30 predicted proteins | sample IncBWH2MmetaG_FD_160574 | JGI IMG/M metagenome (GOLD analysis project Ga0210384, IMG submission 160574) | Forest soil microbial communities from Barre Woods Harvard Forest LTER site, Petersham, Massachusetts, United States - Inc-BW-H-2-M | ecosystem: Environmental > Terrestrial > Soil >...
AATGCTCGAGGCGCATAGCGTGGTTGTAATTTTGAATGAGGATAAGGCCGCGGAAGTGAGCACGCAGTTCGAAATGCCGGACTCGAGCGAGCTAGCCCAAGCTTGTGGCATTGGTTACCACAGGAAATAGCGGCCGTCTGACGAAGCAGCCAGGATAGACGGCTGGCAGTCTCCTCACATCAGATCCCTCACTGGGTAGGGAGCAGGATCTGCGTGAAGCCGATGGTATTGATCGCGCGCAGCATCGGCGTCAACGGCGGCAGCAAATTCGGCGTCAAAAAGTTTGTATCGAACACATAGGCGCGAACGGGCGGGTTATACACGGTGCTGCAGCACTTGTACGTTCCTACCGCTTGGTGATTGTAATACATGCTGACGATTGAGCCTTCGTACCACAGCGTGCCGGCCGGGGCTCCATTCCCCCAATCTTCCAGGTAACGCAGGAAGTTGTGCGTCCCGCCATCGGTTCCGAAGTCATTCGGAGGCGCGCCGACGGTTGGCTGCTTAAATGGAATTCCTTTGCCACCCGAAATGGCCAAACGAAACGTGGTGTCTGCCGCCAATCGTTTTCCGGTCTGGTAAGGGAACGCGAAGGAATTCACGTCGTTCCAATTATCCGAAAGCAGAGTGATGGCATCGGCGATCACCGAAGCGCCCACGCTGGCACCGGTGAACGCGGTATTCAGCCCGGGATTGTTATAGTCGCCTTGTACGTACACTGGGTTCTCGGAAACGATCGTCAGCCCACATGGCACGCCATTGCATGTGCCCATTGCGATGGTGCTTCCGTTGACGAGCTTGAGCGCGCGCCGGAAAAATAGTGGCGGGTTTTCGCGCAGGTCCTGAGGGTCGGTGGCGATTGCAAAAGGCCAGGTGTTCCCCGTTGCGTTGCAGTTCGGATTGTTCTGAAGGATGCCAGGAAGCAGCGTTGCCACAGTTCCCAGTTGCGTTCCCACGTTGGCGATGGGCCACAATTTCAGGCTAGCCGGTGGAACATTGTCTCCGTAAGTTCTCAGAATCGGATTCGCATCTGTACCTGTGCTGTCGAAGTCACCTTCGACGTCTTCGCCCTGATTCAGTGTGCCGTCAGGACACCCGGCACCAGACCCGCCGTTCACGAATTCACTGTATCCAAAGCCACCCGTCAACACATTTGCACCGCCAACCGAGGCTGGGGGGGTAGGGTCCGGCTGATTGCCGCGCCGGTCTGAAAAATAGACGGAGTAGCCGGTGGTCTTGTTGACTACCGCAGTATTTGCGACGAACCACGCAGCGAGTTTCGCCACGTCGAGCTCGACGTAATACATCGCGCCGGCAACAGGCAATTGAGCAGTTGTTAGCACGCCTTGGCTATCCCGCAAGAGTGCTTCACGCGTGTCATACAACACGTTGGGCCAATAGTCGTCACCGTGCTGGCTGGCCAACGCAATAGGAGGCGGTGCACATCCCCCTGCCGGTGGCGGCGCCCAAGTGGGATTGTCACGCACTCGCGCCAGGCGAATCACCGCCCCGGGGCTCGGATCAACGCAAGTAATTGTTGCTATTGTCCCGTTGACCGTCGGCCCGGAAGCCGCTACTTGTGCGGCTGGTATAACTATTGGCTGGAGCGGCGGAATCTTGCCGCCGGCTCCGCTTTGTGGATTGATGTCGCGGCCCGTATATCCCTGATTCAGGATTGCCGTGGTTACGTCCGTAAATGCACCTCCGGCCGCTGTCTGGTAGTCAATCTTGATACAGCCCGTGATTGTTGGATACCACTTTTGCACCCAGTAGCCGTCCGATAGAGTGTAACCGGCGGCTTGCGCACCTGAGGTTGGCAGCGGGAATATAGTCTTGCCAATCTGCGCCGCTGTCTGCCAGGCCGGTGGGTCGTGATACGGAAGAGTGGTATTTGAATTTGCTGCGGGGACAACACTTTGATCCCACGCAAGTGTTGCTAGATCCACAGGTGATTGTGCCGCATTTCCCGAGAGCAATGGAAGCTTGGTTCCCGCTGTACTGCTGATGTCGCTCCCGGCGCAGCCCCCGCCGGCGGCGTAATCCGAAAGCAAAATTCGCAGGCTGACCTGGCTGTAATACCGCTCGCTAAGCTTGGCAAAGTTGGTGGTGTCTTCGTTTGGAACCGGCCTGCGTATCAAGTCGATGGGCTGGCCTCCAATGGCCGGAGTGGCGATGGCGATGTTCAGGACCGTCGCGCCGGTTTGCCCTACGGCGATGTTGCCGTTGTAGATGCTGCTCGCCATGCCTGCGAAATTGGTGTCATAGGGGCTGATGTTGTTTACGTAGTTGGCTGTTCCGGTCACGCTGTCAGGTGGACTCTGGACCATAAGATTCTGAAAGGTGGACCCAGTGGTGATATTCACTACGCCGTTGTAGCCGCTGGTCGTGGGCCATCCATTTTCAAGATTGGCCGTGATAATTTCTCCCGCGGCATCTACTTTCTGCGCCAGAGTCATTGTGGAGCCGTCACCCTCAGCCAGCCACAGGTTTCCGTTGGTGTGGACACGGCCCCCGAAGTTGAAATCCGGGCCGGCAAAAAAAGAGAGGTCGGTTTGCGAGAAAATCCCAAATTGGAAGACGGGGATGGCCACGGTTTGCACGCGCCGCTGGAGCTTCACCTCCGAGCCGTACGTGCTGTGCGCGGTTACCGTCAGTGTGTAGGGCGTCGCCAACGCCACCAGACCAGCATAAATTCCTGTGGTAAGAGTGCTGAAACTTGAAGCGGGAATCGCGGCATTGGACGCGCTTGGGGTAAAGGTGATCAAGTATCCCGAGCCGTTGGTGGTGCTTCCGGGAGCCAGATATTGAATGTTGGGAATATTTGTTGGTGGACCCGGCGTGGTCATGATGGCGTTGATGGAAGTCGCTGTCTGCGCATAGTTGGCGTCGAACGCGTTTTCCAGGCTGGCGGTGAGGGATTCCATTCCCGCTTCCGCGCCATAAAAGGCCAATTGCCGGTCGTTGTTATTGCCCGCCAACTTCTGGTCGCTCATGACCAGCCATGCCAGACCCACCATCATCGCTGATACCAGCGTGAGGATCAGAATCACTGTGATGAGTGCGACGCCTTTATTGGTCCGGTGGCTGTTCACTGACTTTCTCCTTGTATCAATGTAATCAATCCTGTTCGCATGCGACCGCAGCGCGCTACTTGAACTCGTTAAAAAAGTTCAGGCTGCGGATGCTCACGGCGGTCTGCAAATTGTTGCGGAAATATTTCTTGCTGACACTGTAGGGACTTTCCGACCGCGCGAACAAAGATATGTACACGTCGCGGATGTAAGGAATCTGCGCCAGTGTGGGGCTCGTGATGTCGGTGGTCACCGAGGGGGGCACGGACCCGGCATTCAGAATGTCGTAGATAAATTGCATGTTCTCCGTAGCGTCACCGACAGTTTGCGCCGCCCTCAAATTCACCTGGCGCATCAGTTGCGGCCGGGAAGGAATGGATTTGTCGATGAAATACGTGATCATCCAAATTCGGCTGGCTGTCGTGGTGGTGTACGTCCCGGAGCCCACCGGTACTTGAATTTGTTTGATGGTACCGGAGGTCTTGCCTGAATTATTCAAAGCGTAGGCATCGGCAGTGCTGAAGACGATTGAGTTGGCAGCCAGATTCGCAGTAGAAACAGTCAGCAGCGCCATCGGTCCAGCGGCCGCTTGCAGGAGGATCAGATCTCCGGCTGTCAGCGCTGTGTTTCCTGTGTTGATGTTGATGCAGCTAGCGTCAAAGGTCACGGTCGTCGTGGTGCCTGCGGTCACGATTGAGCCATTCGGAGTCTTCGTAACCCCTGCGCATCCCGCTCCACCACCGGGTGTGTTCACGGGAAATTCATTCAGCCAGTGCAAGTTCAAATCGATCAGGGTATTGTCCGCATAAAGTATATTGATCAAGTCGGTGTTCACGCCTGAAGTGTCCGTGGTGACTCCGAGCTGAAATCCGGGTGAAATGGCCGGTAACACCGTCCAACCCGCGGGAAAATTCCCGAAGCTGGTAGCCGGCGCAGTATATGGTCCGGGCCGAGTGACGGCTGAAACACCGCCGGAATTAGGAATAGTGATGCCGCCTTGTGGCAGCCCTACGCCTGCCTCCACCAAATCACGAACAATGTAATTCATCCCCGCTCGCAAGTTTTGTTGTGTGTCCGCCAGCAGCGATACGCCCTCCACCGTGTGGATGGCATCCGTCAACATGGTCAGCGTGACGGCCAGGATGATCATCATCACTGTGATGGCTATCAGCACTTCGACCAGAGTGAATCCGGATTGGCGCTTCATTCTGCTTCTCCCTCGCGAATCACTAGGAAAAATTTGAGATGTTGGTGGTCAACGTATATGTGCGTTTGAATCTGCCAGCCGCATACGTGATGGTTACTTGAATCTGGCGCAGGTTGGCCACGTTTGGCACGCTGGTGACCGCGATGGCTCGCAAGAACTGGAAATTTGAAAGTGGCACTCGGCTGGCTGCGCCCGAAGTGAATGTGCCGGCGCCATTCAGCAGGATGATCGCATCCTGCTGAACGGCGCACCCGCCGCCGCCGAAATCATCGGCCGTCCCGACGATGCCATCCGCTCCCGGGTCGCACAGCGGCTGCGCGCCATTGATGAATATGCCCCCGGTGCAAACGGCCGAGCCCACATTACACACGCTCGACCATGTTAATTGCCCCATATCGCGCGCTGTGAAGATGGATTCAACCGCGGCGGCCGCCTTCTGTTGCGCTAAATAGTCGTATTGCGACATGCCCATGTAGGCCAGGCAGTCCGCCAGCATGGCTCCCAATCCCAGAATTCCAATCGCCAGGATGGCGATCGCAATCATCGTTTCGATCAACGTGAAGCCTGATTGGCGGCGCCTGCGGATTCTCAGCTGTATATTCTTGGGTTTCATTGTTGAAACCATCCTTTCCCGGTCCCGTAGTAGCCACGAATGCGGCCCGTATTTCCCAGCACCGCCACGGCTCGCGCTGTCGCGGGAATATTTGCAACGCCCAGGAACACGGTCCCATTGATCGGGATCCCGGTTCCGTCGGTGAATGTCCCATCGCTTTGAAATTGCATTCCCGACGGCGGCCCGTTCACCACTGATGCAAACATGATTCCGCCACCGCCGCCGGGCACTCCAAACGCGTCCGGTGTGTCGGGCATCGCCGCGAAGGTCATGAATTTCACGTTCTTCTGTATGGGAATTGTGAGGAACGGAGTTCCGGCGATCGTGCTGGTCACCCCCACCACCACAAACTGATAAAGTGAAATTGTGTTGCCGCCGCTGAATTGCACCGCAATCGTGCGTCGCTGCGCTATTGCGGTTTCACGTGCCTGGCGCAAAGTGCTCTTCACCTGATCCATTGCCGCGTTCGATTGCGATTGCTGCCAGGCCGGTTGCAGTTGGAACATCGCCATCCCCGAGACGATGAAAATCATCCCAATCACCACGAGCAGCTCGATAAACGTAAATCCGCTCGCTGGATTTCGCTCGGTTAGTCGCATGAACTTTTTTCCGCCTTTTTCATACTTGCAACTTCGCACCGCATCGGAACACGCTCGGCCCGATACCAGATCGAAATCCATCTATTTCACTGGAGCCGGCCCCCTCCCGAACTGACCCGCTGGTACTGGCATAGAAGTCCCGAATGAAAACAATATTGGTCAACAACCGGAGGCGTATGTTCAATAAAGTACATCGAGCGTTCAGGTGTTGACCGCTGGGACACATTCATGCTCCCAACAGAGACACCGCGCCATGAAGATCTGCAGGCCCGGGGGATGTCAGCAGATACGCTGCACGCACCCGACCATCGGGGATTACGACAATGCATTGGAACCAATCGGCTTACAGTGTGAACAACTGTGCCAAACAGTTCCGATTCGGATGCTGCGTTTGAAAACGGTTCAATCAGGGAGAGAGAGTGCCGGCGGGCCTCGAGCAACTCCGCGTTGTCGCAGCTAACAGCCACATTTCCCGTGGTCTAGCATTTACCAGCTCATTCGCATGCACCAGCTCTCCCGCCTTCTGATTTTCGATCACGTGCACCACGTCCAGGTGTGCCAGATTTTCGTCTGCCAGTGATACCGCATACCCGGCGGCCGCCGCTGACGTCGGCGAAAAGCTGGTCGCGCGCGGGTTGAAAACTCAACTTGATGCTAGGGGCGGTCTATTCGTAGCGAAGTGCGACCATGGGGTCCACTCGCATTGCGCGGCGCGCTGGAATGAAGCAGGCGAATAGCGCAACAGCGCACAGCAAAATCGCCACACTTGAAAACGTCACCGCATCGGTGCTGGTCACGCCCAGAAGCTGGCTGCTCAGATAACGCGTGAGCCAAAACGAGAACCCCAAGCCAAGTCCCACACCCACGAGGGTCAATCGCAGCCCATGCCCCAGGACCAGCCGGAGAATATCTTGCTTGCTCGCTCCCAGCGCCATGCGAATCCCGATTTCGTGCGTGCGCTGCCGCGTGGTGTAGGACGTCACGCCGTAAATTCCCACCGCCGCCAACACTAGTGCGAGCAGTCCGAATGCGCCGACAAATGTGCCCGCCACGCGCTGGCCAAAGCTCGCAACTTGCTCACGTAATTCGAGTGTAGTGATATCAAACACCACCAAATCGGCGTTCAGCTCGTGAATCGTTCTCTCGAGCGTCTTGCCCAGTGCCAGCGGATCACCCGTGGTCCGCGCATTAATGATCATGGTGGCGCGGTAAACCTGGTACAGCGGCAAATACAAGAATGGCGTCGGCTTTTCGTTCAAGCCGTTCACTTTGCTGTCCCGCGCCACTCCCACAACCCTAAACCATTCATGGGTCAGGTCGGAGTTGAGCTGCTTGCCCACTGCCTCCTGATTCGGCCAGTAGCGGTTCACAAATGTTTCGCTGACGATCACCACCCGTTGCGAACTCTTGTTGTCCTGCAGCGTGAAATCGCGCCCCTTCACGATCGGAATCTGCATGGTCTGGAAATAATTCGGAGTGATGATGGCCACCTGCGTTTCCATGGATTCGTTCGCCTGCGATACGTAGCCCTCCGGGTTCACCGCCGTCGAGCCACCTCCGAATCCCAGGGGCACGCGGCTCGAAAGCGCTAGGGACTGCACGCCCGGCACCGTCTCCAGCTTCTCCACCAACTGGCGATCGAATGCCGCACCTTTCTCTTCCGAATATCCCGCGGTAAACAGATCGTAGGAAGCAATCAGCACGTTGTGCGAATTGAATCCCGGATTAATTTGCTGCGCGCTCATGAAGCTGCGTATAAACAATCCCGCGCAGACCAGCAGCAGCAGCGACAATGAAATCTGCGCCACCACCAGCCCGCTCGCCAAGCGTGCTTTTCGGAGTCCGCCCGACGCGCTCCCGGTGTCCTCCTTCAACACCGCCACCGGTGCTTCACTTGACGCGCGCATGGCCGGCAAAATCCCGAAGATCACGCCGGTCAGCACTGAAATCACAAACGTCGCCAGCAGCACTATCCGGTCCGCCCGGATGCTAAGCGAAATCGGAAAATCCGTCGCGGGAATAAATTTCATGAATGTTCCCGCGGTCCAAAAAGTGATCAGCAGCGCGACCACTCCTCCCGCCATCGCCAGCACCAGGCTTTCCACCAACAGTTGCCGCACCAGCCGCCACCGGCTCGCACCCATCGACATTCGTATGGCAATTTCGCGCCGCCGCGCTACCGACCGTACCAGCATCAGGTTCGCCACATTGGCACATGCCAGCAGCAGGACCAAGCCGGCGATGGTCATCAGCATCGGAAGCAGCGTCGAGAGAAACTGATTTGCGCCAAACGGGCTGCGCCAAAGCGGGTACACCGTCACGCTGTCGTGCCCTTTGTGCTCCTCGGGATAATTTTTCACCTCGCGCTTCAGCAGTACCGTCATTTCCTCTTGCGCCTGCTCCGGCCGTACACCCGGCTTCAATCGTCCCAGTATCCCCAACCAGAAATAGTGATGGTCGTGCAGCAAATCGCCCTGGGGCAATAATTGTGTTTCCATCATCACCGGAATCCAGATTTCCAGACGCAATCCCGTCTGGCTCCCCTGAAACACGGCCGGCGCCACTCCCACGATCGTGTAGGGATGCTCATTGATTTCGAGCGTCTGACCAATCACGCCTGGATTCGCTCCGAAATGCGTCTGCCACATGCGGTAGCTGATCACGGCCACCGGCGCCCCATTCGGCTTCTCGTCCTCCACGGGCAGAAAACCGCGCCCCAGAATTGGCCGCACGCCCAGTACATCAAAATAATTCGCCGATGCTACTGCGCCCCACACGCGTTCGGGCTTGCCCTTCCCCGTCAGGCTCATCGCCGTGATATTACTCGCGGTAATACCCACAAAACTTTGCTGCCCTTCACGGATGGCTTCAAAATCCGGATAGGTGAATGGGAAGGGATTATCCCCGCCCTTACCGAGCGTCAGTGCCACCACCTCGTTGGGGCTGGCAAGACCGGGAACGGGATTCAGCAATGTTGAATTGATCCAACTGAAAATCGTGGTGTTCGCGCCGATCCCAAGCGCCAGCGTCAGGATGGCAATAGCTGCATACCCCGGAGCTTTGATGATCATCCGCAGGCTGTACCGCACATCCTGCCAAAACGAGGTCATTTTCGTGCCTCCAACGAGCTCTCAGTTGAATTCAACAGCACGTCCCCGCCCACCGCAGATCTTTCCTAAATGAATGTCTGAAGGCGACTTAGCTGGAATCTGTGGCTGCCGGCTAGGGCCCGATGTCCGTTTTTGGGACGTTCACTCGGTAGGAACGAACACGCCTTAGCCGGTCGCTCCTGAAACTCACTTCCCCACCATCAACACCTGAAATGTCCCTGGCTTCATGGGCGGCCGCCGCTCACCCTTTGGAGTCACCGCTTCGAATTCCGCCACTGGCAGAAAAATACTGTGGGTCTTCAAATCGATCGCCATTGTCCGCGCATATTTCTTAGTCGGAACATCCTCCACCACCGTGTACCTGTCCGGCGAATCCTCGTGAATCACCGTCAGTGTTCCCGAGCCGCCATTCGAACTGAATGCAAACTGCGTCGCAGGATCGAATCCGGCCGCATCCGGCCCTTCGCCAATCGTCGGTGTGGCAACAATTTTCCCTGTATCCGCGTTGACGATGGCCATCATTTTGTTATCGCAAACCGCGAAAAGTCTGCGGTGCGCTGCATCCATCGCCAATCCCGACGGCTCAACGCACGGCGCAACCGGCCAGCGATGTAACACCGCCAGTTTTTCCGCGTCAATCTCGAGCAGCTCGGCCTTGTCTTCAATGTTTACGAACACGCGTCCCTTTCCTTCTCCCACCGCAAATTCCGGCTTCCCGCCGACGGGAATCATCCCCACCACTTTTCCATCCGCGCCGTTGATCGCCGTGGCGTTGCTGCTGCGCCCGTTGAATGCAAGCACGCGCTTGGTTGCCGCGTCGTAATAAATTGCGTCAGGATTCTGTCCCTGGACGTCCACCGTTCCAATGGTCGCCAGCGATTTCAAATCGAAAATCGTCACAGTATTTGCGCGGCCGTTGCTCACGAATCCGCGCCCAAGATCTGGCGCGAGCGCAATTCCGTGGACTCCTTGTGTATCTGGAATGTCGCCCACTTTCGCGCCCGAATCCGCGTCCAGCACCACCACATGCGTCGCATGCGACACATAGACGCGTCGCGCCTCGCTGTCCACTGCCACATAATCCCATCCGCCATCCCCGCCAATCGGAATTGTGTTAATTACGTGGTATCCCGAGGCGCCCGGCGCGCCCGATTCCGCCATCGCAGGCCGCACTCGTGCGTATCCCGAAAGAAGAATTGCAGCCGTAAGAAAAATCGCGCTCATGGTGAGGACCAACATGCCTTTGCGATTCATATATTCACTTTGCCTCCCCCTAAGATTTACCGGCCAGGCGCTGCCTAAACCCACGCCGACTATACAACACCCTTGTGAATGATTGGTTACAGAACCCCCCTTTGACTTGTCAGTGTCTGGCGCCGCACTTCGGCGAGTAATGGGCAACTTGCTAATTTGCGCTCCGATTTCCGGGGAGTAATTCTCTGCTCAGGAATTCCCTCCTGCTGCCGCAGACTTTCGCTTCTCCGGCTCGGTGCGAAGCCGCGCAATCACCAGCCGAATCTCGCCAAACGATACTTCTGGCGGGAGCGCCTCCTTGATCGGCGTAAGCGGCGAGAAACCCAACCGCGCGCAAGCCGCCTCGATCAGCGTCTGATTCTTCGCGGACACCCACGCTGCCTGGAACTGGATTTTTCCCCGCTCAACCAGGTCCGCCACCATCATCATTACAGTTGAAATCTGCCGCCCGCGCGTTTCTGCGATCTCTGCGAAGCTGCGCCCCTGTGCCAGCAAATGAATCGTCTCCGCTGCGGGCTTGGAGGTCTTTTTTGGAGGTACCGCAGCTCGCGCGCCGCCTCGAAACCGCCCGAGAGCTTCGAGTATGGCAGGGCCGTACTTTTCCGTCTTTCGCTCGCCTAATCCCGGCACGCGACGAACGTCTCCAATCGAAGTGGGTCGCCGGTGGCAAAGCTCCTCGAGCGCCGTGTCGTGCATCACCACGTATGCCGGAACATCTTCGATCTTCGCGGTAGCCCGCCGCCATTCGCGCAAATATTCGCGCAACTCTTCGTCAATGTCGGGCGCGTTGCGCGGAGGCGCAGCCTGCAGACGCGTTCTTACTTCAGCAGTTGCATTTGTAGGGGCAGCGCGAAGTCCACCGCGCGAGCCAACTGGCGCGCTCGCTCCAGCGACTCGCTTTTGGAGCTTCACCCCTGCCGGTTCTGGTAGCCAATCGAGCGTGCACCCGCACACATCGCAACTCTGGCAGGTGGTCCACTTCACGTTTTCGCCGAAATGTTTACAAATCTGGCGATGCCTGCAGCTTTTGGACTCCGCAAATGAGCGGATCTCGTTGGTGCGTTGAAATGCGCGGTCCTTCTCAATCGGGTCTTTGAATTGTCCGGCAAAAAACGAGAGCAGGCCCGCGTCGCGTCTCTGCCATAGAAGCACGCAATCTGCCGGCTGTCCATCGCGTCCGGCACGCCCCGCTTCCTGGTAAAACTGCTCGATGGATTTCGGAAGCGCCAGATGAATCACCGCACGCACCGCCGCCTTATTGATGCCCAGTCCAAATGCGATGGTGCCCACAAGCACGCGCACCTCGTCTGACATCCATTGCTCCTGGTTTCGCCGGCGCATCAGTGCATTCATTTTTCCGTGATAGGCAATGGCCGCGATTCCCTGCTCCGCCAGCAAATCCACTGTTTCTTCTACGCGCGTAATCGTCGGCGCGTACACGATCACGTTTTTTCCTGAGTAGTAGCGCAGCGCCCCAACCAACAAATCAAGCTGTGTGCCCTTCGCGCATTCCTTCACCATGTAGCGCAGATTTGAGCGGTGGAAGCTGGCGATATACTTGTCCGGCTCCTGCAATTGAAGCTGTTCGATGATGTCGTGCCGCACGCGTTGTGTCGCGCTCGCTGTGAACGCGGCAATCGGCAGTTTTGGAAACTGAGCGCGCAAGCAGTTCAATTTTCTGTATTCCGGCCGGAACTCGTGCCCCCATTCCGATATGCAGTGCGCTTCATCAATTGCGAAAAAGGAAATCGACAAGCTCTTGAGCCAGGCAATCGCTCCTGGTTGCGCCACTCTTTCCGGCGAGAGATAGAGCAGCCGGTAGTCGCCATCGCGCGCCTTCTGCTCCACAACACTGCGTTGCTTCCCTTCAAGCAAACTATTCAGCACCGCTGCAGGAATTCCCATCTGCGTCAATTGCGCCACTTGATCCTGCATTAATGCAATCAACGGCGAGATCACGATGACGGTTTTTTGAGCGAGCAGTGCCGCCGGCAATTGATAGCAGAGTGATTTGCCGCCGCCAGTGGGCATCACCACGCACGCATCGCGCTCGTTCAACAAGCTGCGGATGATTTTTTCTTGTAATGGACGGAAGGAGTCGTAGCCCCAATAACGGCGCAGTGCGCCGATGATTTCACTGTTAGTAGACATTCCGGCAGTATAGTTTTCGTCGAGTGAACGGTCTATGCGGAAAAATACGGATGCACTCTGCGGGCGCCAAATGCCGCTCTGAAATATTCACGAACCCTTCTTTTCATTCAGCCACGGCTCCAGGATTTCGGCTGCCATGGTGGCGCCTCTGCGCGACCAATGACCATCGCAGCTCAGGAAATACGATTGGTAGTCGCCGTTGGACCGCGCATCCATTTCCGGGAGCAAGTCCTTGATGGGTATTCCAGAGTCGTGTCCCCAGCGTTCCAATTCAGGCCCTACGCGATCCGTGTGCGTCTCATGAAGCCGCTGAAAATCAATCGTGCGCGGGATCAGGAAGACCGCCATCCGCGCCCCGTGCGCATCGGCCGTACTTTTGATGTCTTCCAGCGCTCTCTTCATCCGCGCGAGGTCAACATCGTCGTAATCGTTATAACCCGAGTAGGGATTGTAGCTGCGCCTGTACCAATATAATCGAGTGTAAATGTATTGGCCCACCTGGTAAGACGCAAGGTAAGCGCGCATGGCCGCTTCGACGTGGTCCCAGAAGCCTTCCCCACCGTTAGGTTTTAGCTGCCCCTCATACACCACGGAAAAATCATCCGCGTAATAGGGGCGATACCGGCCGGCGTGGTGAATCCTGCCGTAAGTGAGCGACATGTCGCGGAAATCATTGTCGGGCAGCACGCCCACCAAGACTAGATCGTGATCGAACGCAGCGGCCATGGACTTGTAGAGCAAAGCGTACTGCAGAGGTCCGAAGTCGCCGCCGGATCCAAAATTCAGATGCTCGCGGCCAGTATCCTTCTCGAGAATATTGCTCAGGCGATCTTCAGCCTGCACGCCCACGCCCTCGATAAAAGAATCTCCCAGCACCACCGTGCGTGCATGCGACCCATGCAGGCTGCGTTCCACGTCGCGCGCGCCATAACTGTTGGTCGTGTATTCGACTGTAAAGCAGCCGCCTTTGTGAACAAAGTCGCCGTTGGGACGGTGCCACACGCCAAATACAGGATTGACGTCCACCCAGAACCAGTTGTCGTTGATGTGGTAACTCGGCTTGCTCGACGGCCAATTCGTCAGATTGATGTACAAGAGGCAGGCGAGTTCGGCGCAAATCGCGAAAACTAGAAAGTTGATGGCCACCACTCGAGCCACCGATAATGCAGTTCGCAACCCGGAGCGCCGCGGCGCAGTAGTCTCACTAACGCTCGTCATCTCTGTCATCAGCGTCCCGATTCTCCAGCCATGCCCACAAAGATTGTCCGCTCCTCCAGCAGTTGCTCCACTTCTTCTTATGCGATGCTATTTCCGTCCGTCGTGTTTCTGCGCGATCACCAGACCCCGCGGCGTCGGCAGCAACACCACGGAAAGCAACCGCTCTTGCTCCATGCGCAGCGCAAATTCGCGTACTACTTTGTATTGTGAGCTCGCGTCGTGAATCAGAACCAGCCCGCGCGGGTCCACCTGCGGAAGCAAGCGGCGAATTTCCTCTTCTCGAATTGCCAGTTTGCTGTCGCTGAAAAGAATATCGATAGTCCCGTCGATTTTTGTCTCCAGGCTCGATTCGTTCCGATATTCAATCCATCTGGCGAGACCGGAGGCGTCAATCCGTTCTTTGGCTTTGGCAAAAATTTCGGGATCCTTCTCGATGGTAATGATTCGCCCGAATCCATTGGCCTTCAGCCCTTCGGCCATTTTGATTGTGCTGTAGCCCAGAAATGTCCCCGTCTCCAACACAAGTTGCGGTTTCATGGTCACGACCAGAGCTTTCAAAAAGTCAATTACTTCCAGCTCTGTTGAAACCGAATCCACCATTTGCCATCGCTCGGGATTGGGGCATTCCGGTGTGGGCGGAGTGTATTCCGGCTGAACGGTTTCACTTTGTTCGGCCAATTTGTTAATCACGCGATGGCCTTCGTACCCTTTCATAAATGGCGGGACGATTACGGCGATCAGGATCGCGCCTGCGGCAATTACCGCCAGGCACGCGATTCCAGTGGCAAGTCCATGCGGCACTCCGGGCCATTCGCGGGCCGAGAATACCGAGGATTCGACCAACTGGTACGCGCTACCGAGGATCAGCCACTCGCCGAACACAATTCCTGCAGGTCGCTGGAATTGGGTCTGGCGTTTCCCTTCGTTCCAAAGAAATATAAACAATAGTGTCGCCGCAAGGATTACCCAGGTGACCGGCGAATCCAGCCGAAGGGCGCGGCTGGAGACTGCGATAGGAATCAGGTGCAACACAGCCCCCGCGAGGAAACCGAATGTCAACGTCACACAGGCCACGTCCAGGAGAATCAGAAAATGCCCTCGCGCCAACTGCAGTAGAGAAAGCCGTCGGCGGCGAAGATCCGCGCGCAGGGCCAGGATCGCAGCGATGAGTCCTGCGAGAAATTGAATCATGCCGATGGCGCCTTCAGTTCCTCAGGCTGTTTGTGCGAAAACAAAGCACTCCTTTAACTTTTTTTCATTCATCAAATTGATGGCTGATTGCGGAGATGAATTTCAACGAGAAATTATAAGCTGAGTGAACGCGAATCTCCAAAGCGCGCGGTCCAGAGAGGTCGTTCGTTTTCGTCTAAAGCGGCAATTGCGCTTGCCCTGGCGGCTGCGCATCAACTTCGGTATCGCAGATCGGTCCGCTGATAAATGGCCGTGTGACCGCACTCCGGACATTCGAACTCATCTCCACCGGCTGAAAATTCAGGTTTAACGGGTAAGAAATAATTTGTGGAGTTGGCGGTATCAATCTCCGAGTGCGTGAAGTTCGACTTGCAGTCTTGGCATTCCAAGTACCACTCAGGCATGTGGGCACCCAATCCCACGGTACACTGTCCGAGGAGCCTGCGAAATACACCAAAACCCCTAATCCAAAGATTAGGACCTCGCTCGTATTTAGTTGTGATGTCAAATACATAGCATTCCGGCCTGAAGAAATCACTCGCCCCTGCGTGGATTTAGCACCGCGATCAGTGTGTTCGTCGCTAAATGCATCACGCGAAGTTCATTCTCCGTTTGCGTGGATAATTCCCGCAATTTTTCGATGGCGGGCTGATGCCCCGAGATAGTCACTCGCCACATGGGCGATCCATCGGGCAAAATCTCAAACAAGTCGTATTGACGGTCCACGGAACTCCCTTCGAACGCAATTAAATTTTTATTAGTGCAATATAGTTGCCTGCCTCAGCAATGATTCAGTTGGCGCGATTATGAACATCATCTGTCGCTACTTCAACTCAATCTCTCCGTTGAACTGCTGAATAGCCTGATAGCATTCACAGGCGGCACCTTCCAGATCTTTTCGGTTCAGAATTCGGACGGCCCCTCGCGTGTAGTCAATGATTTGCTCCCTTTGCAAGTTTGCCGCGGCCAGGCTGACGCTGGAGCGGTCGGTGCCAAGCATGGTCGCGAGAAAATCATGAGTGATGGCAACATATCCAGCGTCCACGCGGTCCTGAGCCATCAGCAACCATCGAGCCAGCCGGCATTCGACGTCGTGCAGGCGGTTGCAAGCCGCGGTTTGCGAAATCTGCATGCCCAACACTACTGAATATCGGCCCAACAAGGAGCGCAGAACAGGTGCGGCCCGGAGAGACTGTCGAAATGTGCTGGCCTTAATCTTGAAACCGTCGCCTGCAATTTGCACCACTTCGCGCACGGGACTTCTCGCCAAGCCAAATATGGCGGGGACGCCGGAGCAGCCCTCGTTTCCCAGGACGCCAACTTCCACGGTCTTGCCGTCGCTCATTACCACCACGAGAGAAATCAATCCTCGGTTTGGAAAATAGACAAATTCAAACTTTTGATTTGGCTCGTAGAGGTTCTTATGATGCGGCAAGGAAAGAAATTCGAATCCTGAGCGGATGGTTTTATATTCACCATCAGGAATCGCCAGCAGGATCTTGTTGCTGACAGGTTTTCCCTGAGGACTGGTTCGCTCGCCCGGACGAGCGACAATCAAATTTTTCTTGGCCATACTTTGTCTGTCGGCTCCCTTGTCTCAACGTGCATGGACCCGGAGAAAGACGGCAAACCGCAGACCTTCCCTGCTTAGCTGTATAACCCCCGAGATTGTTGTATACGGAATCCGCCGAGTATGCCACCCCTTAAAGCTATATGTAGGGTACCCAACAAAGCTTCGGTTTAAGCGGCTAAGTTTGGGCTGCCCGCGCTCTCGTTTTCATAGCCGCTGCTCGCGGGACCCCCGGAAAAATTACCGATTAGAACTGACGCCGATCGTTTGTTTTTATTGAGTTACGGCGATTTCTATTCGCAACCCATTACCGGTTAGAAATTCGCTCGCCCTTCGCTCTATCACTGCTCCTTTGCCCCCTTGCGCGCGCATCAGCGAGTGCAAAATCAGGCTACGGTAGCACAAAAAGTGGAATCTGGATATTCGTAAAACTACGTAGTACTCGGCTGGCTCGCGGCTCAGGGAGGGGGCGCAGGTTTTTGGGTGAAATCAAAACAGTCGGACATATCGTCGGCGGCTTTGTCGCGGGCATTGAGAGAGGGCAGACCAAAAGTAGTCTCGCAGAACTTAAGCAGGCTGACGTGAGAGTGCAGCACTTTGGAAACGTATCCGGCCTTGGCGTATGGACTGAGCGCCAGACAGCCGACGCGCGAGCCATAGCGGAACTGCGTGCCGTCGGTCCATTTCTCGACTTCTGGCGGGTTGACGTGATCGTACCAGCCGCCCCAATCGTCCCACGTGATGAAGATCGCGGTCTGCGGCCAGAGGCCTCCCTTCACGATGGCGTTCACTTGATCCACAGTCCACTGCATGCCGGCCGCGACGTTGCCTACGGGCGGATTTGCGCCGCGATCCGGCGGGTCGGGCGGATGCTCGCTGAGTGCATGCGGTGCGTACACCCAGGAGACCGTTGGCAGCTTTCCGGTGGCCGCGTCCTTGGCGAACTGGTCCGAGGATAGTTGAGGGCGCCCTGCCAGAGCTTTGATGAGTCCGAAGGCGTAGCCGCCGTAATTACTCCCGGTGAGGCTGGCGGCGGTTAGATTGGCTGGTAAGGACGGGAGGTCGTACACCGGATTGCCGGATGGATTGTCAATCACGGGAGAGTCCGCGGTGAGCAGCATGAGGTGATTCGGCGTGGAGGGTCCGGCAACGTCGGTGAAATAGTTGTCGCAGAGCGTGAATTGCCGCGCGTAGGCGAAGTAGGCCGGGATATCCGACTCGAGGAATTGCTTGCGCACGGCGCCCTTGGCGCGATTCAGCCAGGCTTTGTGGCGATGGTCGGGGTCATTGGGAGGCGGGTTAGGCGAGTGGGGCATGGTGATGCCGTTCGCGCCCGGAAAGGTCCCAAAGTAGTTGTCGAAGCAATGGTTCTCCTTAAAGATTATCACTACGTGTTTGATTGGACCCGGAGGCGCCATTCGGGATCTATCTCAATTGTGTGAGCTACGCGGACGATAAGTTGAATACACCTGTGCGACCACGTTGCCAAGGATCAGAACGGCGATTTGCCTAAACCAGCAAGCCTCATGCGGCTGCCTTGCGCCTTTTTTGGTAGCGCGGGGTACCCTGGGCATTCATGCTAATCAGGATTACAATCAGCCGTCGGATTCAGCTTGGCGCGCTTTAGGGTGGCCTCATGTTCCGAGCAACTCATTTTGTTGCCCTGCTCTTCCTCGCAGCAGGACTGGCGCTCGACTGCACTCCGTCCGCCGCGCAGTCCCTGATTCCGGCTGGCTGGCCGATTTGGGACTCCACGAACCAGGTTTTATTTTTCACCAGTTCCACTCCCGGCTCCGTTGTTCGTGGTTATGTGGATGCACATCAGCGGGGCGCGGACATCGACATATTCAAAGACTTTCCAAATCTCCAAGAGGTGTACGCCGATAGCATCACTGCTGGACCGGACGGCTCCACACTGATTTACGCCATTTTGGAGTTCGGTGGCCGCAATGTTAAGGAGTTGATTCTCACTTACGATTCTGCAGGCCGGCTTGTGAAAACTTGGGACCCATCCCCGCAAAATATCGAAGCGATTGCATACAGCAAGGACGATGATGCCATTTTTGTCCTCGGGGGACGTGATCTTCCGCCCGGCCCGTACGCACCTAACTTTCCCCTCCTGATCGAGTACAGCCGCGATGGCCACGTTCTGAAAACTATGGCTCCCGCGAGCCTCTTGAAGGATCGTCAGTATTCATTCAATTCGCGCGGTCAAAACGGGCAGCCTCTACTGAAGGTCACTAAAGACCACATCTATCTTTATGCCTCCACGAATCACGAGGTCGTGATGTGTGACCACGAAGGAGTTGTCCTCGCCTATCGGAACTTCAGCGAGGCGATCGAAAAAGTCTCAACGGAAGATGGCTATCATCTGGTCCAAACTCATCAAATCGATTTCACGGAAGAGGGCAATCTGGTCCTCGAACTCCTGCTTTGGAACGATGGCAACAATAGCTCCCTGATGGACGTCGTGCGCTTGACCATCAAATCCGGGGAAGCCGTCTCCGTTCACAAGTCGCTGAATAGCGGCCACCTCTGGTTCGTAGGAATGATGGGCGATCAGTATCTGTACTTGGAGCACTTGGAAGCTGGACAGAGTCTGTACATTCAATCAGCCCCAGGCCAAGACCCGCAACCTCTCATCGGCAAGCCCACTATGTAATCGTAAGACGTGGCGGGTGCTGATCGCCGCACGCCCCGACTTTTCCACCACGATCCACAGGCGAGTACCATTGCTCCCGGCGTTTCCTCGTGCCATGCTACCAATGGAGAAATTTCAAATGGTGGCCGCGACAGATCTTGTGAAGATCCGGTTTCCTAGGCCAAGGCCTGACCAAAGGGCGGCAATCCCGCATGCACCACAAGAAGCGAAGAAAAAGCCCTGGCCGCTGTGGCGGCTAATCGCAACAGTTGGGAAATTAGAAATCGAGTCAACCTATTCAAAACGCGGCACATTGCATTTTTCTAATCGCAACAAAAATGGCGTTTCCGGAGAATTAAATCCGTTTCTACACCCGTTCGATGATTGTGGCGATGCCCTGGCCTACGCCTATGCACATGGTGCAGAGGGCGTAGCGGGCTTTAACGGCGTGCAACTGATACATGGCGGTGGTGAGGAGGCGGGCGCCGCTGGCGCCTAGAGGATGGCCGATGGCGATGGCGCCGCCGTTGGGGTTTACGTTGGGGGCGTCGTCGGGGAGACCCAGGTCGCGGGTGACGGCTAGGGCCTGGGCGGCGAAGGCTTCGTTTAGTTCGATGACGTCCATTTGCGAAATTTTGAGGGAAGTTTTTTCGAGGACTTTGCGGGTGGCGGGTGAGGGGGCAAAGCCCATGATGCGCGGGGCGACGCCTGCGGTGGCGGTAGCGAGCAGGCGCGCGCGCGGGGTGAGCTTGAATTTCTTGGCGGCGGATTCGGAGGCGAGCAGCAGAGCGCAGGCTCCATCGTTGATGCCGGAGGCATTTCCCGCGGTGACCGTGCCGGTGGGTTTCACGATGGGCTTGAGTTTGGCGAGGGCTTCGAGTGTGGTGTCGGGCCGCGGATGTTCGTCGGTGTCGAAGATTTTCGGGTCGCCCTTGGGCTGCGGGACCGGGACCGCGACAATCTCATTCCGGAAGAAACCAGCTTGGTGCGCGCGAGCCCAGCGCTGCTGGCTGCGGTAGGCGAACGCATCCTGATCCTGGCGGCAGACGTGGAAATCCTCGGCCACGTTTTCGGCGGTTTCGGGCATGGAATCCACGCCGTAGCGGTTTTTCATGAGCGGATTGACGAAGCGCCAGCCAATGGTGGTGTCGAAGGTTTGCGGGGTCCGGCTGAAGGCGCTGTCTGCTTTGCCGGTGACGAAGGGGGCGCGCGTCATGCTCTCGACGCCGCCCGCGATCATCAATTTCGCTTCGCCGGACTTGATGGCGCGCGCTGCAACACTTGCGGCTTCCATGCTCGAGCCACACAGGCGGTTCACGGTGACGCCAGTGACTTCCTGCGGGAGACCGGCGAGGAGCAGGGCCATGCGCGCGACATTGCGATTGTCTTCGCCCGCCTGGTTGGCGCAGCCGAAGATGACGTCGTCCACGGCGGCCCAGTCAACGGAGGGATTGCGGTCCATCAACGCGCGGAGAGGGATGGCGGCAAGATCGTCCGCGCGGAGGGTGGCGAGCGCCCCGCCATAACGGCCGAAGGGAGTGCGGATGGCGTCGCAGATGAAAACTTCATTCACGGGTGCTCCTCGGGATACGGGCTCACAAAGCCGCGCCGACAATGATATATTTTGCAGCCATGGACAACAAACAACAAACCCAGACCGCGGATTCCGGGCGGCAATTGTTGCGCCACACGCTGGCCACCCTGGCTTACCGCGCGCGAAAACCGTTGACTGGAGCGCCCGCAGGCTTTGCGGAGTTCAGCGCATGCGAGAAAGCGCGCACTCCCGGGCAGATTCTCGCGCATCTGGGTGATCTGCTCGAGTGGATGCTGACGCTGGTCAAGGGAAAGCAAGAGTGGCACGATTCGCCGCCGCTGACGTGGGAGCAGGGAGTCGCGCGATTTTATGCGGCGCTTCAGTCGCTGGACGATTATCTGGCGACGAATGCGGCGCTGGCGGAAACGCCGGAGAGATTGTTTCAGGGGCCGATTGCGGATGCGTTCACGCATGTGGGGCAGCTCAGTCTCCTGCGGCGGGTGGCGGGCGCGCCGGTGCGCGGGGAGAACTATCACAAGGCGGATATTGTGGTGGGGCGCGTGGGGGTGGGGCAAGCAGCGCCGCGGAGGGAGTTCGATTAGCCAGCGCTTTGACTATAGACATTGACCATGGTCGACGCTGCTTGATCCTGGAAACGAGAAGTGGGTCTCTGCGATCAGCGTGTGGGAGATCTTTACGCTCGAGAGCAAAGGACGCATCAGTTTTTCCGAAGACTCCAAGGAATGGGTTGCCCGAAGCATGAGGGAATTCCCTCTACATGAGGCGCCACTGACCGCAGAAGTGATATTTGCCACCAAGGAGATTCAATTGCCCCACCGCGACCCGGCAGATTTGTTTCTTGCTGCTACGGCGAAGGTTTTCGGCTTGACGTTGGTTACGGCAGACACCCGGCTGTTGAGTGTTAAATCGCTGTCAACTCTTGCGAATTGCTAATTTCTTCGCTTTGCTGGCACCTGTTCGTTTCGAGCCGCCGTATGTGGTGATTTTTCCGTCCACGGCGACGGCGATGTAGCGGCCGGCGGAGAGGAATTGCATGACGGGTTTTCCGACGCGGGCGAGTTGAGCCCAGCGGGATTTTGTTTCGGGATTTTGTTCCAGGCCTCGCAAATTCTGACCGTCGAAGGTGAAATCCACTTGAACTAAACCGCGTTTGGGGGTGCGGCGTACGGGATATTCGAGGCCGCCGAGTTTGACGGCGGAAGCCTTTTCAAGGAGCGACTGCCGCCAGACGGAGATCAGCGCTTGTTCGAGCGTCACAGTGATTCAGATTTTAACGCATCCGGAGTTCAGCAGGCACGCGGGGTCCGATGCTGGAGGATGAACCGAGGCCGGAAAAGAAAAATGGCCGGGGGCTAGGCTGAGGGACCCGAGCCGCCCGGCCTTTTCTCACCCATCTCCGCAGGGTCTGGGTAAGAAATCGTTATGCGGCGTTTTCGCCGTTGCGCATGAACTCGTATCGTTCGATTGCAGCTGCCACGCCGACGTCACCCGAATGCTCCGGGCTGCTGCGCAGTACGCGTCCGAGACAGCGGACGCGGACCGGGCCAGCCTGGGTCAGCTCGTGCGGCAGGGTCATCACAATCTCGACCGGGGAGCCGCTTCTCAAGCCTTTGGGCAAGTGGAAATACAGGCCCCGCGAGCTGACCTCGCGAGATTCCGTGGCGGCTTCGCCAACGACACTTTCATCCGTCCAACGGACGGTCAACGGCAGACGCATCAGGAAACGGCGCGTTGCGCGTCGCTCTTTAAGAGACACTGTTCACCTACCTTCAAGTTCCTGTACAGAGTGGGGTTTAGCGGCCGGAGCAACAATAGAGCAATAGGGTCAAATATGGAGCCTTTTGGTGGTACACAAGTACTAGGAGCGATGGTAAGAGACACGCTGGGGCGCCGCGATATGCGAAAAACATAGCAAAATGAGCTATTCGGTGGAGGCGTTGCGGAAGGCGCGCAGGATGTCTGGAAGTGTAAGTACGCCTTCGAGGTGGCTGAGATCAGCGCGGCTGACAACTGGGAGCAAGGGCCAATCGCCGAGAGCATGCAAGGCTTCTTCAAGTGACTGGTCGCGGAACACCAGGGGCAGCGGACCCTTCGTGGCCGCCTGAGTTACAGGTGAATCGCCCGAGCCTTCGGCGGCAAGTTGTAAGAGATTTTCGCGATCGACGAGATGCCATTCTCCGGCACGGCCATATGAGAGTATGATCGCAATGTGCCTGGCTTCGGCGCGCGAGAGCAATTGCGACACGGATTCTCCGGGGGTGACAACAATCGCCGCGTCATATTGCATCGCCCCTTCTACGGTGAGCGCCATTTGCTCACGCTGCTCTTCGATGGAGGGCAGCCACAGACCATCCTGCCGCGCCAGCAAATCGAATAGCGGAACACGCTGATAACGGCGCGAAATCCCGTACGCAACCAAGCTTGCGACCATAACTGGAAGGACGGAGGTGTAGTTGCCGGAGACCTCCATGACCATGAATACCGATGTGATCGGAGTGCGGAGAAAGCCAGCGAAGAATGTGCCCATGCCGATGAGGGCGAAGGTGCCGACGGTTCCCGTCAGACTGGGAAAGAAATGATGCTCGATGCTGCCGACCGCACCGCCTAACATGGCACCGATGAAAAGTGTGGGTGCAAACAAGCCACCGGGAGTGCCGCTCAGGAATGAGATGCCAGTGGCAAGAATTTTTAGAGCGGCGAGGATTAGCAGCAACTTCCAAGTGAACTGCCCGCGCAAGGCCTGGTCCACGATAGGGTAGCCTGCACCCATCACTTGCGGCAGCCAGATTCCGATGAAGCCAATGAGGAGTCCGGCGAATGCCGGCTGGAAATGCTGAGTCCAGCGCGGGAGCGCGAGCACGCGAGGACGGGCGTAAGCAATCCACTTCAGGAAGAGCAATGAAGCAACGCCGCCCACAATCCCCAGGACAACGTAGGCAGGCAATTCCGCTGCGCCCGCCATCCGGAAAGGAGGGACGCGGAAGAGCGATTCCGAGCCGAGGAACGCGCGCATGGTGACAACGCTTGCAATCGCGGCCAGGGCGATGGCGCCGAGCACGCCTGAACTCCAGGTACCGATCACTTCCTCGATGACGAACAAGACAGACGAGATGGGAGCGTTGAATGCAGCGGCAAGTCCGGCAGCGGCTCCGACTGGCGCAATCAAGCGGACTTTTGCCTGCGAGAGATTCAGGCGTCGTCCGATGGCAGAAGCAATTCCGGCGCCCATGTGAAGCGAGGGGTCTTCGGGGCCCAGGGATTGGCCGCTGCCAATAGCCAGCGCGCAAGTGACAAATTTTCCGACTACAGATCTAAACGGGACGTAACCATTGGAGATGTACAACGCGGCCTTAATCTGGTTGACGCCACTTCCACGCGCCTGCGGAAACACATAGAGGATGAGGCCTGCCACCCCGAGTCCACCGAGCGTGGGAACAAGAATCACGCGAAGCGGCGGTGGGGGCGCTAGTGAAGGGCCCAGGAGTACAAGTTGAGTCCATTCGATTGCGGTTCGAAAGCAGACAACTGCGAGTCCGGAGAAAATGCCGATAAGAATGGCGAGGAAAAGAAAAAATTGATCCTCGCGGAGAGTAAATATGCGGTGTGCCCATAATAGCCAGAAGGCGCGCAGCCTACTGTGAGGGAGCGATTGCACAGGGGCTGATGGCGACGCCGGGTCGAGCGCGAGGTCTTTGGTGTCGCTCATCAGGACAGGGCTCCGCGGCTGCGGACGAGCTGTCGTAGCCTACGACCGGGGGTCTGCGGGAATGCTCCGGAGATGTTTAAGGATGGAGTCACGCAAAATCCAAACAAAAAGAATACCGCATTCGGGCAAGGATTGAGCGGCCGGAATTATCACGGGCGTTTGCGGGTGGAAGCGGGAAGTTCAGGCCTGATCGATCAAGCGATGATGAATGGCGTAGAGAGCTAGTTCGAGGCGATCGGAAACTCCGAGCTTGTCGAAGATATTGTGGAGGTGGTTCTTCACTGTCTGTTCGCTGATGAATAATTTTTCACCGATTTCGCGATTGCGGAATCCCTGGGCCACGAGTTGGACGATTTCTTTTTCGCGGTCACTGAGGAGCGGTTTTTCGCGCCGCTGGCCTGATTCTGCCGATTTCTTGAATGCGTCAATGACCTCAGCGGTCATACGATTGTCGAGCCAGATTTCGCCGTCAAACACTTTGCGGATGCTTTTCACCAGCAAGTCGCTGGCAGACTGCTTCAAGACAACGCCGCGCGCGCCAAGCCGCATGGCACGAACCACGTCGCGGTCATCTTCCGCGGCCGTAAGGACGATCACGCGCGTGGGAGTGGAATCGAAATTAATTTCTTCGAGAACGCCCAGGCCGTCCTTTTCCGGCATGCGCAAATCGAGAAGCAAGATGTCGGGCTTGAACTTCGCGAGCATCTTGATGCAATCGACGCCATTGGAAGCCTCGCCGACAATTTGTATCTCGTCGGCGCCCTCCAGGAGCTTGCGGAGGCCATCGCGGAAGATAGCGTGGTCGTCCGCGACCAGGATTCGAATCACCTGTTTCGCTTTCGTCATGTTAATTCAATGGAATTTCGATGGTTAGACGCGCCCCGTGCCCGGGATTCGATTCTACCGTCAGCGTTCCCCCCACGCCTCTCGTTCTTTCTTTAATCGAAATTGGCCCGAGACGCAGCCGGTCCAGCTCCTCACTTGTATAGCGCCCCGAGAAACTGAATCCCCGACCGTTATCATCTACTACGAGAGAGACTTGCGCCTCATCTTGTCCTAGTTTTACCACGACGTGGCTGGCGTTCGCATGTTTTTTTATGTTGTGTAGTGACTCACGGTAAATCTGGAAAAGTTCCCTACAAACGCGGTCCGGAAGGCGCAGATTGCGATCCTCGATAAAAAGGTCCAAGGCCAATCCGGATTCATTCCTGTATCTCTCGGCAAATCCTACCATCAATTCGCGCATATCAGCGCTTTCCACGCGCAGAGGACGCAAATCCGTTACCATGCGCCGTAGTTCTTCGCTCTCCTGCTGAACGGTATTGTGCAGGTTGCCAAACTCCAAGGCAGTTTGTTCGGGGGTCTGCGGGAGCTTTCTTCGGAGCACATCGAGCTGGATCTTGAGGCTGAGCAAGGTTTGGAGGATGCCATCATGCAGATCGCGCGAAATGCGGCTGCGTTCGGATTCGACGGCGCGGGCGCGTAAATGGCGAAGAAGGAAAACGTTTTCCAGAGGCGGCCCAATGTGCCTGACGATCTGCTCGAGCCAGCGGAGATCGCTGGGTGAAAATCTCTTGCGCGGATTGAACAGGAGCACGCGACCAGCCGGACGTCCGGAGGCTTCGATGGTGGCGGCCATGAGGGATTTGGCGCCGAATTCCTCCTGCGTGGAGCGCGGCGGCGCCGGAACAGTGCGAAACCGTTGACCCGTGCGGCGATCCCAGCCAAATCCCTGACCCTCAGCAGCGCCAAACTCCCAACACATGGAGATTTCAAGACAATCGGCAAGGAAGGTGTCTGAACGCGGTAGTGGAAGCGCTTCGGGTGAACACGGCTCGCGTTCGCCGGGGCGGACCTTCCAGATGAAGAGTCGATCCAAATCCTCATCACGGATTGCCAAGCAGGCCTGCTCACACCCAAATATCATGCACATTTCGCCGAGCGCCTGGCGGATGGATTCGGCGAGACCGCGTTCGAACTGCAGCAGGCCGGTAAGTTTTTCAAGGAATTGCTGCTGTGCAAGGTGCTCCCGCTCCCGAGTGCCAAGGAAGGCCATGCCCAGGCCGGAGACGATGGTGCCCGCGCCAACGGCGACCCAGTGCATTACGCTGTGCCAGCCAAAAGCGTCGGCTGCCGCCACACGCACGATGATCCCTCCGGTAGCGGCACCGACCAGAATAAACATCATGTGACTGCTCTCGCGAGTGGCGAGTGCAAAAACGGAAAAGAGAAACAAGAACCAGAATGCGGATACTGAAGGCGTGAGGAACAGGAAAACAGCAAGTGCGGCGTAATCGAGAGGAAGCGGGATGTGGAATTTAGTTTCGGGGAGAAAGCGCTCGACCATTACTGCTGAAATCGCGAGCAGCAGATAGACTGTGAGAAACAGCACGGCGGAGCGCCGCGCCGGCTCCCCGGCCGTTTCAACCAAATCCACGAGTGCGATGGCAAGCAGGATTGCGCGGGCCAGAGTGACCTGGCGTTCGATATAGAGGCGTTCAGCGCTCTCGAGAGGCATTTTAACGTGCAAGGTCCATTCAAAGTCTAGCAAGCCCTGAGCGCTGTGCAACCGCGTGTCATCTTCTGGTAATAGCGCTGAGTTGTTCGCGGCGATGTCCACCGCAGAGCAGTCGCTAGAATGGTTGACATCGGGTGCATAATCATTCGCAGAAACCCGCAGCATGGGGAGGCCGGCGGCTTGGGACAGCGATATACTCGGAGAGAAGTCGGGCGCATCCTGGGGCTCGATGCGAGCCGGCTTCGCTACTGGGAAAGGCTGCGGCTGGTGCGTCCCCGGGCGCGCTGGGGCGAACGCTTTTACAACTTCGGCGACCTCGCGGCAGCGGGCGCAATCAAGCGACTGACAGACCATCGTATTCCCGCGCTTCGAGTGCGCCGCGCCGTAACTCTGGTGGAAGAGCAATTTGGCGAGTCACCGCTGCCGCTGCAGGAACTCCGAATGCTCGAGCAGGGTCGCGAATTGCTTGTGATTCCCCCGGGCGCAACAAAACCTTTCAATCCCATACGCCAACAATGGGCGTTCCCCTTCAGCCCGCTGGCCCCTGCGGCGAAATTGCGCGCCATGGCGGGGCGCACGCCTGAGGAATTATTCGAGTCGGCGCTTGAGTGCGAACGACGCGAGGAGATGCTGCCGGAAGCGATCGAAACATACTTGCGAGTGGTGGAACTAGCGCCGGATTGGATTGAAGCGCACATCAATCTGGGAGTGGCCTACTATCAGTTGGGTCAACTGTCGGATGCGGGAGCGGCGTTCCGCTGCGCCATTCAACTGGATCCCCTGAGCGGGATTTCTCATTACAATCTTGGCTGCACGCTCGAGGAATTGGGAGAGTTTGACGAGGCCATCGAGCATTTGAAGCGAGCGGCTCGCGCGATGCCGGGGCACGCGGACGTGCATTTCAATCTTGCCCTGGCGCATGAGAAACGAGGTGAGAAGCGCCGGGCGCGGGAGCATTGGCTGCTGTACTTGCGCTATGCCCCGAACGGGCCGTGGGCAGATCAGGCACGAACGCGATTGGCGCACGATTCCGGGCGGCGCCGCCGGTCAGCACCGATTCCCTTCCGGCAGCCGAAATAATTTCCTTTAATTGGGGTTTGCAGATCTGCCGGACAAGCTTTGTTTGTTGGAATTCTCGATGGATTTTTTCTGTGGAAGCGCGCCTTACTTATTCTTCAGCAATTCCTTAGCGGCCGCCACTATATGATCAGGTTCGAATCCAAATTTTCTCTGTAACTCCTTGAGCGGCGCCGAAGCGCCGAAGGTCTTCATACAGGTTAGCTGCCCCCCGGTGCCGACGTATCGTTCCCAACCAAAGCTGGACGCCTGTTCAACGGCGATCCGGGCTTTGATGTGCGGCGGCAAGACGCTGTCACGATAGTCCTGCGGCTGATGTTCGAAGATCTCCCATGACGGCATGGAGACGACGCGAGAACGAACGCCCTCGGATACCAGTTTTTCGTGGGCTTGCGCTGCCAGACCAACCTCACTGCCCGAGGCGATGATTATTACTTCGGGATTTCCGCCGGGAGCGTCACCCAGGATATAGGCGCCACGGGCCAGGCCTGATGCCGCGGCATACTTCGATCGATCGAGGGTTGGGAGGGGTTGGCGGGAAAGTGCGAGCACGGCAGGCTGGTGGCGAAGCTGCATGATGTAGCGGTAAGCCTCCACCGCTTCATTGGCGTCACCGGGACGCAGCGTGATCAGGCCGGGAATGGCGCGCAAGGAGGCCAAATGTTCAACGGGCTGATGGGTTGGGCCATCCTCGCCGTCGCCCATGGCGTCGTGCGTGAAAACGAAGATGGTGGGCAGTTCCATCAATGCGGAGAGCCGGATGGCCGGGCGCGCGTAGTCGCTGAAGATGAAAAATGTGGCGCCGAATGCCCGGAGTTTGGATAGCGAGAGGCCATTCACGATCGCAGCCATGGCATGCTCGCGGATTCCGAAGTGCAGGTTCTTCCCTCCGGGAGTAGCAGCTTGAATGCTTCCAGCTCCTTCATACTTCAAGGTGGTTTTGTTTGAGGGGCCGAGATCAGCCGAACCGCCAATAAACCAGGGAATATTCTGCGCCAGAATGTTCAACACCTTGCCGGATGCTTCGCGGCCGGCTATGCCTTTGGGATCTGCCGAAAATACTGGGAGGTTGCGATCCCAGCCGGCGGGGAGTTCGCGCCGCTGCATTAGGTCGATTTCGTGTGCCAGGTCAGGATACTTGGCGCGATAGGCGGCAAAAATTTCGGTCCACTGTGATCGGGATTGCGCGCCGCGAGCGGCTACACCGGCCTGAAAGCAGTCGTAAACTCCATCCGGGACCAAGAATCTAGAATCTTCGGGCCAACCGTAGCTGCGCTTAGTGAGCCGGATTTCATCATCGCCGAGAGGTTCGCCGTGAGCCTCGGGGGTGTCCTGTTTATTTGGGGAGCCATAGCCAATGTGGCTGTCGAGGACAATGAAGGTAGGTCTGCCTGTTGTTTTTCGGAAGACCTCGAAGGCGCGTTCGATGCGGTCGATGTCGTTGGCATCGCCGACGCGCAGCACATTCCATCCATAGGCGAGAAACCGAGCGGCGACATCTTCGGTGAAGGCGAGGTTGGTGTTTCCCTCGATGGTGATGTGGTTGTTGTCGTAGATCCAGCAGAGATTATCGAGACCGAGATGGGCGGCAATCGAGGCTGCTTCCGAGGAAACGCCCTCCATCATACAACCATCACCACACACGGCATAGATACGGTAGTCGAAAACATTAAAGCCGGGTCGATTGTAATTTGCGGCCAGCCACTTCTCTCCGATGGCCATGCCCACACTGGTTGCCACGCCCTGGCCAAGCGGTCCGGTGGTGGTTTCAACTCCCGAGACCCAATGATATTCGGGGTGTCCGGGAGCCTTGCTGTCAAGCTGGCGGAAGCGGCGAATGTCGTCGAGCGTGACAGAAGGCTGGCCAAGCCTTTCATATGCGGAGTTGACGGCTTGAGTTTGAGTGAGGTGAAGGATGGACCATAGGAGCATGGAACCGTGACCATTCGAAAGAACAAAGCGATCACGGTTGGGCCAGATTGGATCCTTTGGGTCGAAGTGCATCACGCGATTCCAAAGCGTGTAAACCAAAGGCGCGAGAGCCATGGGCGTGCCCGGGTGCCCGGAATTTGCCTGTTGAACTGCGTCTATCGAAAGTGTGCGAATGGTGTTGATGCAGAGTTGATCCAATCGTGGGTCTGTTTTTGGATTCAGAACCTGCGCGACACTCATAACTCTCTCCTTGCAGCGCTACGGACGGCGTTCATGTTCATCTTCAAGCAGTATGTGATTTGCCTTCGGTTTTTTCGAGATGTCCGCCGAATTGGAAGCGCATGGCGGACAGAAGTTTATTGGCAAAATCTGCCTCGCCCCGCGAGCTGAAACGTTCATAGAGAGCCGAGGTGAGCACGTGGGCAGGAACAGCCTCGTCGATGGCGGCCTTGATGGTCCAGCGACCTTCACCAGAATCCGAAACACGACCAGCGAACTTCGAAAGGGTAGGATCTTCGAGGAGCGCGGAGGCCGTGAGATCCAGCAGCCAGGAGGCGATTACACTGCCACGGCGCCAAACTTCCGCGACGTCACGCAAATCAATGTCGTACTGATAGTGTTCGGGATCTCGCAAGGGGGTCGTCTCAGCATCAATGGCGTGCTGCTGCTTGCCTACGTTGGCGGCGCGCAGGATGCCCATTCCTTCAGCGTACGCGGCCATAATTCCGTACTCGATGCCGTTGTGGACCATTTTCACGAAGTGGCCGGCACCATTTGGCCCACAGTGCAGGTAGCCTTGTTCGGCGGTGCCTCCGATTTTTTCGCGACCCGGGGTGCGCGATATGTCTCCGATGCCGGGCGCCAAGCGAGCAAAGATAGGATCGAGGTGTTTGATGACTTCGGGTTCACCGCCGATCATCATGCAGTAACCGCGCTCGAGGCCCCACACGCCGCCGCTGGTCCCTACATCCACGTAATGAATCTTTCTTGAGCCCAGCTCCTTAGCGCGGCGGATATCATCCACGTAATAAGAGTTGCCTCCGTCGATGAGTATGTCTCCAGCTTCGAGATGTGGGAGCAGGTCGGCGATGGTCTGGTCCACGGCTGCTGCCGGGACCATCAGCCAGATCGCGCGCGGCTTGTTCAGCTTTTGCGCAAATTCCTGCAGCGAGGCAGCTCCCGTAGCTTTTTCCTGGACTAAGTCGTTCACGACTTTTGGCGACCTGTCGAACACCACGCATTGATGATTCCCCTTGAGAAGGCGCCGCACCATGTTTGCGCCCATCCTGCCCAAGCCAATCATCCCCAGTTGCATAAATGCTCCTTTCTGATTTTGGAATCCAGCCATGTTGAGACTCGTTCAAAGTCGGCGGCGGTTCGCGGCCGGGTCGCAGTTCCCTAGCTGACGGATTCTGGTGTAGAATGGCGTGGGTGGAGTTAGAAAAGCAAGAGTGAAAAATCGCCAATAAAACAGCGGCGATGGTGAGCGTAGCTCAGCTGGTAGAGCATCGGTCTGTGGCACCGAGGGTCGTGGGTTCAAATCCCATCGCTCACCCCAAACCTTCTAGTCCCCTCATCAGCCTGTTGCACGAAATATTCGCGGCGGGAATCTTCATTGAACTTTGGAGATCGGCTCACCACCGGCGGGTTAAGGCAGTCCAATTGGCATGGTGTAGGGAGTTGGACCATGTTTAAACCGGATTTGTATCTTCGCGAATTCAGAATTGCCTTGCGGTCGCTCGGGCGCACCAAAGGGCTGGCCATTACCGTAGTGCTGACGCTCGCGCTCGGCATTGGCGCCAACGCCGCAATATTCACGCTGGTCCGAGGCGTGCTGCTGCGGCCGCTCGTCAATCGCGACGAGAACCGGCTGATTTACATCCGGCAGAGCGCGCCGGGTTTGGGAATCGAGAACACTACATTTTCTGTTCCCGAAATTCAGGACCTTCGCTCTAGGGTGAAGACGCTAACAGCTTTCGGTGACTTCTCCACCATTACCTTCACTATGGTCGGGCTCGGCGAACCGCGTGAGGTTCGCGCGGGCGTAGTGGGTGGGTCCTATTTTGACGTGATGGGGCTTCACCCGGTGCTGGGGCGTCTGCTCGATGAGCATGACGACGGCCCGAACGCAGCGGGCGCGGCAGTGCTCACTTATCGATTCTGGACGACGGCACTCAAGAGCGATCCAACTGTAATCGGCAAAACCATCCGGCTCGATGAGCGCTTGGCCACTGTTGTTGGCGTGTTGGAGCCTTCCGTGCCGTATCCGGCGGAAACGGAGATCATCGCAAACGTGGTGACCAGCCCGCATCACCTGTCGGCGACCATGGTCACCGGGCGCGTGCACCGCATGACCGAGCTTTTTGGACGGCTCGCACCCGATGCGGATCTGGAGTCGGCGCGTGCGGAACTGCGCACTGTCCACGGAGCGATGATCAGCCAACATCCGGAAACTTACTCCCCGAAAGCGGACTTCCGGATCAGCGCCGTTTTGCTCCGCGACCAAATCACATCGGGGGCCAGGACCGTTCTGTTGGTGCTGCTGGCTGCCTCGGGATTGGTGTTCATCATCGCTTGTTCGAATGTCGCCAACTTGATTCTGGCTCGTACTGTTCGTCGCGAAGGCGAACTGGCTGTTCGCGCTGCGTTAGGTGCAACTCCAGGCGCGCTGCGGCGGACACTTCTGGCCGATAGCTTGCTGCTTTGCGCCGCGGGTGCCCTGCTGGGAGTGCTGAGCGCGCGGCCCATGGTGGCAATCCTCGCGCGGTACGCATCGCGATTTTCGGTTCGCGCGCTGGATCTTACGGTGGATTCCAGCATGCTTTGGGTGGGTGTACTGCTCGCCATACTTGCCGCAGTGCTTTTGGCTTTCGTTCCGCGTTTGCCGTCAGCGGGAGTTTCTAACGGATTAAGTTTGTCGAGCGGAAGCGTGCGCATCACCGGGAGTACGAGCCGCCGGCTGCGAATGTTTGCGGTGACACAAATCGCCGCGTCTTTCGTGCTGCTCGCCGGAGCGGGCATGCTGGTGAAGACACTACTGGCGTTGCAAGCGGCGCGGACCGGATTCGACATGCGCCAAGTGCTGGCCGTGAACGTGCCGGTGAGTTCCTACGGGAAGACGCCGGATCAAATCCTGGGATTTTATAAGGAAGTGATGCGCCAAATCAGTGCTTTACCGGGAGTGGATCGCGTGGCCATCGGGACTGCGGTGCCCTGGCGCGACGCGGGTATCTTCGGTCCGGGATTCCAGTTCTCCGCGGATGGGCACGTGCGCGCATCGGGCGAAGAAGACCCGCGGGCGCGATTTCGGACCGTATCTCCCGGATTCTTTGCGGCGCTGGGCATCCCGCTAATCAGCGGACGAGATTTCAACGATGCCGATCGCCGGGGCGGGGAGCCAGTGGTGATCGTGAGCCAGAGCGTGGCACAGCGGATGTTTCCGAACCAGGATGCCGTGAACCATCACATGACGTGGACCGATCCGGTGATGAAATTCATCGACGTAAGCACGGGGCCACGGCGAATCGTTGGTGTGGCAGCCGATGTAGATGATGAACACGTAGTGCCGGGTGCGGCGCCGACCGTGTATCACCCGCTCGAGCAGGAGATCGGTGGAGGGCGGCTGTTCGTCCACACACGATCGGATCCGTACGCGCTGGTGCCCCCCATCACGCAGATCATCCGCGACCTCTCCGTGGACCAACCCGTCGAGCGTGCGGCCACGCTTGAGGATGTGCGCGCGGAAGTGCTGACGCCGGATCGGCTGAACACACTGGTGTTCGGAGGTTTCGCGACTGTTGCACTGGCGATCGCCGTGGTCGGAGTTGCGGGTGTGCTGGCTTTCTCTGTGAGTGGAAGGACGCGCGAGTTCGGTATCCGGCTGGCGCTTGGCGCTCAGCCGAGGAATTTACTGAGCGCGGTGATCGCGGAAGGTGCGGTGATGGCAGGATTGGGAGTGGTTGCCGGTGCAGCCTGCGGGTACGTGCTGGCACGGTTGGCCGCCAGCTATTTCCTGGATGTACGCGAGCCAAGTGCGTTGCCGGTGGTCGGCGCGACGCTGGTGCTGCTGGCCGCCGCGGTAGTTGCCTCAATGGTGCCGGCGGCGCGGGCCGCACGAGTGGACGTGATGCAAGCGCTGCGATCGGATTAAATTTTTGCCTACTTTTTCGGTGGTTGAAGTTATCGCCGACAGATTTTTCAGAGAACCACAATTAGAGGAGATTTCATGGAATCAGGCACACAGGTTTCCTCAGGCTCGAACAAGATGGTCTGGACTGGACGGATTCTCAGCGGGCTTCTTGTTTTGTTCATGATTTTCAACAGCGCAATTGGATTACTGAAGCCGGCTTTTGCGAAGGCGGGATTCGCACATTTGGGATATCCGGAGAGCGTCGCCTCAGGCGTGGCAATCGCCATGTTAGCGTGCACTCTGCTTTATGCGATCCCGCAGACTTCGATACTTGGCGCAATTCTGATCACAGGCTATTTGGGAGGTGCTACCGCATCTCATTTGCGGGTTGGGGAGCCGTTTTATCTCCCGGTGATTATAGGCGCATTGTTTTGGCTTGGGATTTACTTGCGCGAGGGGCGGTTGCGTGCGCTGGTTCCGTTCCGCAAGTAAGCTCCATAGTGAACCCGCGATTATTGAGCGGCCTCGGTCAGCCACGGTCCTACTGGAGATTAATCAATTAGATCACGTAAGAGGGCGGTGTGATGCCCTTATCGCGGAGGTAAACTTCAGCCTGGCCGCGATGATGCGCCACGTGTATGTACATGGCAAGCAGCACTTCCCGCCCTGCCAGCCGGCCGTCGGGAGAATTGTGGACCTTGCTGAGTTGCTCGTCTGTGAGGTTGGCGATCACGGGGGAACAATACTCGAAAGAATCGCTCAGCAACTTGACGATGGCTGCTTTGTCTGTGGGTGAAGGCAGCGAAGGAGCGGCGGAATCCTTCAGGCCGGCGCAGAAAGCATAATTGGTTGTGGCGATGTGGGAGATCAATTCTCCGAAAGTCATGGAGCCGCGATCAGGACGAAATGAATATTGCTCGGGTGGCATGGCCTCTGCTACCGCAACCGAAAGTTTGCTGAGGGCGCCGAAATGTTTGAAATATTCGGTCGGGGATGCCGCTGGCGCCGCGCCGTGAGTAACAGGCAGCATGAATGCGGCCAAGATTGCAATGAGGACCCGGGGACGAAACATTGGGCAGTCTCCTTTGGCCTGCTGGATTGGCATCTCACAAAGTATTAATTCTTCTTCCAGACTCCGGCGACTGGGCTCGAAGCATGACCAATTGAGCTTTTTGTAACCGGCGGAGGGTCGCTCGGAACGGTGTACGGCTTGCCATCGCGCAAATAAAGGCGTTCGGCTTCCTGACGATTGAAAGGCCGCGCGCCGCGACGCCCAAAAACCGCCAGTTGATTTCCGCTCTCATCCACAGCGCGGTCGCGGTCTATGCCTTTTGAGATAGCCAGCGCAGGTCCTGCGGTGCGGTAGGTGGCAATGAGCTTGGGCGTAGGCCTTGGGCTGAAGCCGTAGGCGTTGGCGGAATCCTCAGGCGACAAGATTTGCAGCACACGAAGGCCGTTGATACCGTCGGCGACGAAAGCAAATGCACTGGCATCTACCATGCCGATTTTGACGTCGCGGGAATCGTTTAGTTTGCCGCCAGCCGAAAAAATTTGGTCGAGGCGTGGCTCCTCAGGTCGCTCGACATCAACAATCGCCAGACCCTGCTTGCCGGCTGCGATGTAAGCGTAGGTGCGCGCCACATATAAATTGCGCGCATCCACCACAGGGATAGAGGCATGCGGCACGACGCTCGGGTGG
>Ga0210384_10001257_pt1 | contig 35179 bp, 31 predicted proteins | sample IncBWH2MmetaG_FD_160574 | JGI IMG/M metagenome (GOLD analysis project Ga0210384, IMG submission 160574) | Forest soil microbial communities from Barre Woods Harvard Forest LTER site, Petersham, Massachusetts, United States - Inc-BW-H-2-M | ecosystem: Environmental > Terrestrial > Soil >...
TCTGCTCGCAAGCCCTAGGTGAAGCAAACCCAGCAAAGGACATCGAAAAAACGAAGACGTCAAAGGCGGACCTCGTGGCTGCGCTCAAGGACGGAGTGGCGTACTGCAACAAGGCATTCGACAGCATTACCGATGCAAAAGGCAGCCAGATGGTGAAATTCTTCAACTTCGACCTAGCGAAGCTGACGTTGTTCTCGATCAATACGGCGCACACGGATGAGCACTATGGGAACATGGTGACCTATCTGCGACTGAAGGGGATCGTGCCGCCGACAAGCGAAAACCAGTCCGCACAGCCACCGAAGTAGGAGGCTCGAACACCTAACTCACCAAACCGCCATGTCCTGATCAGTGCGGTTACCGTCCATACAGATCGTCCGTCATTCTATTCTCTGAAAGAAATCGTCTGTGGGTCGGGTCCGTTCCCTTGCGTCTTCCGAACGCTTAATGATTGTCCAGACCGTTTCGAATTAGCACGTCATCGAGCAGCTTGATAGGGCGGCAAAGAAAAGGTATATCATGAGAGTGCGGTGCCCTCGCACAATCCAAAGAGCACAGTCCGAGTTCAGAGCGAAAATGAGAAAATTTAGCTATCCTGCGCTGATCCTGCTGTTAGCGTCGTTTTTTCTCTTCATGTCCCCTGATCCGATGCGGGCGGGGGCAGATCAACACCTTCTGTATGTAGCCAGTCCGGGAGTGCGTAATTACGTGGAACACGGTGGCGTCGGGATCCTCGTTTTCGATGTGGACAATGGATATAAGTTTGTCCGGCGCATACAAACCTGGAGTGTTCCGGATGGTGAGAAGCCAGAGAACGTCAAGGGGATCGCGGCCAGCCCGACGACCGGCAGGGTCTACGTTACATCCCTGAATCGGATGATCGCCATCGACGCCGTCAGTGGCAAGAAGATCTGGGACAAGACCTACGACGGTGGATGCGACCGGATGGCAATTTCGCCCGACGGCCAGATTTTGTATGTCCCACAGCTCGAGGGAACAGCATGGCACGTGGTGAATGCGATGACGGGGGACGTGATTGCAACGATTGAAGCAGAACCCGGTTCGCACAATACCATCTATTCGGCAGACGGTCAGCGCGTCTACCTAGCGAGCTTGAGGTCTCTAGTGCTTGCGGTGGCGGATGCGAGAACGCAGAAGATCGAAAGTAAAGTGGGTCCATTCGACAATATGATCCGGCCGTTTACAGTTAACGGGGACAATACGCTGGTTTTCGTGAACATTAATAGCCTGCTGGGCTTCGAGGTAGGTGATCTGAGGACAGGCAAAAAACTATACCGTGTAGAGGTTGATGGCTACTCGCAGGGTCCAGTCAAGCGTCACGGATGCCCGAGTCATGGAATCGCTTTGACTCCTGACGAGACAGAACTTTGGCTGGCGGACTGCGCGAACAACGGCATACACGTATTCAATGCAACGGTGATGCCGCCGAAGCAAGTCACCAGCATCAAGGTCCGGGATTGTATCGGTTGGGTTAGCTTCAGCATAGATGGGAGATTCGGATATTCTTCAACGGGTGAGATCATCGATGTGAAGACGAAAAAGATTGTGGCAACGCTACAGGACGAAACCGGCCGCCTGGTGCAGAGCGAAAAACTGATTGAACTCGTGATCGAAAACGGCAAAGTAATTCGCGCCGGGAATCAATTCGGCGTTGGCATGAAGCAAAAGTGAATGGACTTGGCTGAAGGAGAGTGGCCCGTCATGCCTCATATTTTAGCGTATGCAGGATGGCGGGTCAGATGTCCGGTTACCGACTTATTCACAAAGTTCTTCTCCGAAAGTTCTGCCTGAGCCTCCGCGACAATCGCGGCGAGAAGTAAGCATGAGCCAAAGGTAACGATGGGCAAGAGAATCCACTTGCTTATGCTTGCGCTCCCGTGTGACCACAATCTCCATTTCAGCATGACTCGATCTGATCCCGTTGGAAGCGAGGTCACCATGGATTCCTGCGCGTAACTCCGGACTCCCCAAAGCGTGGTCATGCTTCTCGTTGTCGAAGCTCTTTCGACGGGACTCTTCTTGAATTGGCGCTGATGGCAGGTTTTCACTCGCACCCGTCCTCGGAGTGGACATGGCCACTCGTTTTGGCATTCGCCAGCGAAGTGGGGAGTCTTGCAAACGACTTTGATTGCATTACACAACTGTGCGACGAAGCCACGAACTACCGAAATCGGCGGCCATTGACGGGAGTCGTTTGGGTGGAACCCGAACAACTGCTACTCCGAGTGCACATCACGGTTTGGGGTGGCGTGTCCAACACCCGGCGCGGCCCCTCGGACGGCCTAAGGGCGCGGCAGAGACGGTTCACCGAGCACGCCATCCAACTGCGGCCTGGGCTTAGGTCCAGGTGGTCAACGCAGGCATAATATTTTCTTGTGGACTTGTGAACGTGAATCTGAGCGATGCCTCAAGGGTGCTAAGGCGGCAGGTGGAAGTGGATGGTTTTTGCAGTCGTGACCACGTGTGTGGACGAATGCGCGGTAGAACAACCTCTGCAAACAGTTTGCGGACACGCAGCACCCTCAGAGGAACCTCTTGTCCATTCCGAGTATCCGCCAGCTCGCAAGATCAAAGCGCGTCCGTGATCTCATGGCGGCTGCCCTCGGGCCCAAGTGCTGGCGGCTTTCGAAGCGGCACCATTCATCCCGATCGACGAGTGACCCGACTTCCGGCATAAGTGCGGACCAACCGGAGGCACAGTAGCTCTCTGGCACATGGTCAATGACCAGTTACGCGACGCAATCAGGCCGTTCAAGGCAGACTTAGCCTTTGAGACCAGACGCTGAGCGGGACTTGTAAGTCGATGATTCCATGAAAGGCCGGACGAGGCGCGGATAGTAAACATTCGAACACGCTGGTGGCGGACCGATGCACGCAGGCCCAACCTGTAAAATACAATCGGGGACAACAAGCGGGTATAACGAGCCGCATCTTCCGGTTTTTCTTTGGACTCTCTCGCTGGAGGGCAGATGAGCAACTCGACTCGGATGTGGATATCTCTTCTCGGAGGTTGCGTGTTTTGCCTCTTTGTCGACGGCTGTGGCAAAGCGAAGAAGGAAGATGTGGCCTTCTCCGGTGCTTCCGCCCCAACCGCCTCCGCGCCCAAGATCTATTCCATGGAGGACGTTGACAAAGAACTAAAGGAAGGCCAGGTCGTCATGAGCAGCGCCCACGAAAACATCCGCGCCTTCTTCCAGTCCCATGCCAACTATCAAGTCTGCAAAGACATGGAGAGCTTTACCGTAGCCGTGGTTCGGAACAGCAAGGTGGACAAACATGCGGACGACATCTATATCGTTGCCCGCTACAATCGTGACGGCACCATCGGCGCCATGGACGTCGGCCCGCCGCAATTCTCCGTCAGTGATCTGACTTCCTATTGCAAATAGGCGCAGCACGGACTCCCGTGCGTCCTACGGCGCACTGGGCCCCGCCGCCTGCTCGGGAACCGGCAGTCGTGCGACCGGTTCGTAGCTATACGTCGCCGTATAATCCTCCCTCATCACGCGGTATGGCAGATCGTCGCTTAACCCGAGGCAGACTCTCGTTTCTTTCAACACCTGGCTCGCGAACTTCACATCGTATTCCAGGCATTTGTGACCATTGACCCGCTGCCTTCCCAGATATTCAATACGCCCTTCCTCCAGGATCGTGTCGTAGCTTGCGTAACCGAGGCTTCTTCCGAGCGCCATCGCCCTGCATTCGGCGCTCGGATCTCGCGACAGGCTGACGGGATGCCAGTCCGGATATGCGTCATCCGACGACGCGTTCTCCCAGCTGCTCGTATTCTTCCCATACGTCTTGCCATCTACGAACAGCGTATCTCTCTCCTGATGGCTGCTCGGGCGACCCTGCGAAAGCGACCCTCCCGTCTCGATTCCCTCCAGGGTTCGGTCTAACACTTCATGCTCATAAAAATACTGCGCGTCGCAATCCAGCGCCTGCGAGCGCTTGACATGCGCCATCTTCGCCGGTTCATCGAGCTCAACACTGAAGTGTTTCGTCTGCGTCGCCTCCTTCTGCGACGCCTGGAAGGCCTTTCGCCCGTCATGCAGGAAATTACAAGAACAGAGAAATGGCGCGCACACCAGCACGCATGCCACGCTTGATCGCCGCACCATGCTCAAACCCATTTCATGCCCTTCCGGCCAGGACTTCTTGCGTGAACACCTGTGGAAAGGCAGCCGTCGAAGTTGTAAGGGAAAGCAGAATGAGAAAGCAGGTTCGCATCACTTCCAGAGAATGAAAATGGCCTCGCATGTGACTCGTGATGATAACTCTTCTCGGACTAGTCCTGGTAGACGCCGTAGAAGTGGTTCTGTGAACGTCCGGATCCTCGGAAATTCCGCTCGAACGATGCCCCCGCTGGGCCAGGAGTCTCGGGTCTGGCGTACTGAAGTTACGTGGGCTTACGAGGACCTATGCTGTTGTCCCTTTGCAAACCCTCGATCAGCGCAGTGGCGGGCCGCTGATTTGTGGGCAGGGGAAGCTCGAGTGCAGTTGTGTCGAGCCACTCCGTTTTGCTAGTTTGGCGTAGATGCCGCCGCCTGTGCCCGAACAACTCAGCAGGACCATTGAGACTCTTTACCGATCGGAATCCGGCCGGGTTCTGGCGACGCTCGTGCGCCTGCTCGGAGATCTGGATCTCGCCGAAGAGGCGATGCATGAGGCATTCGCTGCCGCTCTAAAGTCCTGGCCCAAGACTGGTATTCCGGAGAAGCCGCGCCCCTGGCTGATTTCAACGGCTCGATTCAAGGCCATAGATAGGATGCGCCGGCTCGCGCGCTTCGATGGCGAAACGCAGAAAGATTTTGCGCTCTACCATTACAGGGAAGGGGAAGCGCGCAGCAACGAAGCTTCCCTTGATGACGAAGAGATCGAAGATGATCGCCTCCGTCTGATCTTCACCTGCTGCCATCCCGCTCTGCCGCCAGAAGGACAGGTTGCGCTCACTCTGCGCGAAATCTGCGGCCTGACCACGGAGGAGATTGCCCGCGCATTTCTCGTTACGCCCGCAACGCTCGCCCAACGCATCGTCCGCGCCAAGGCTGTCATCCGCGACAAGGCCATTCCTTACCAGGTGCCCGTGTCGGAGGAATTGTCGGCGCGGTTAGGAACCGTCCTCCTGGTCGTATATCTGATCTTCAACGAGGGGTACTCGGCGGAAACGACCGGCGCCGAACTCAGCCGCGAGGCGATCCGCCTGGGCAGACTCCTGCTCGACCTGCTCCTGGAACCCGAGGTGATGGGCCTGTTGGGGCTCATGCTGCTTCACGAGTCGCGCCGCGCCGCCAGAACCTCGAGCGACGGAGACTTGATCCTGCTGGAGCAGCAGGATCGGTCGCTGTGGAACAGGGATCAGGTCGCTGAGGGCATCTCGCTTACCGAGAGCGCTCTTCGATCGCGCCGCTTCGGTGCCTACACTTTGCAGGCGGCCATTGCAGCCGTTCACGCCGAGAGTTCCTCCGTGGCATCCACGGACTGGCGCCAGATTACGCTGCTCTACGACCAGTTGCTGCGGATTCAGCCGTCGCCGGTTGTGGAACTGAACCGCGCGGTGGCCGTTGCGATGTGCGAGGGTCTGGAGCGGGGTCTTGCTCTTATCGATGACTTGCTGGCGCGCGAGCACCTCTCCCACTATCACCTCGCGCACTCTGCCCGCGCCGACCTGTGCCGCAGATTGGGGCGGATTGCGGAGGCTCGTGCTTCGTATGAGAAGGCTCTCACCCTGGTGTCGAAGGAGCCGGAGCGCCGTTTTCTCGCCAAGCGGCTTGCGGAATTAAAATAGAAAAGTTCGTCTGTCTATTGTCGATTTTTCCAGTGCGCGACGACTATAGAATGAAGATGTAGTGGGGCAAAGCAGTGCTGCTTGCCCGAAGACCATTAAAGGAGAAGCTATGCCGCAATATTTGATTGCTGGTTACCTCCCCGACGACTTCGACCCGTCCCAAGCGGACGAAGCGACGGGCCGCGAGATCCACGCGCTCAACAAAGAGATGATTGCTGCAGGCGTCAGGAAATTCGCTTGCGGCCTTGGGTCCACGAAGTCGCTACGAGCGCGGACCGATGGCGGAGTCCTCATCACCGACGGGCCGTACCTTGAAACCAAGGAACACATCGGCGGTTTTTGGATATTGGAATGCGCTGACATGGACGAGGCGGTGGCATGGGCGCGCAAAGCCGTCGCCGCCACTCGGGGGCAGGGCGAGGTGCGAGAGATCTTTTTCAATCCGGGAACCGACTAGCAACTGAGCGGCAGACTTGAACGAACAGATGAGGTAAGTGAGCAGCTTTCCGACTATCACCTCGCGCACTTGGCGCAGACATGTGCCGCAGACTCGGGAGGATTCCGGAGGCGCGGGCTTCATACGAGAAGGCACTTGCCCTGGCGTCGCAGGAGCCGGACCGCCGTTTTCTGGCCAGGCGGCTTGCGGAATTGAACTAAAAAAAGTTCGCGTAGGCTGTCGATTTGTTCCCTGCGCGACGACTATAGAATGAAGATGCAATGAGCAAGGCTGTCTGTTGGCCCCAAGACCTTTACGGGAGAACCTCATGCCGCAATTCTTGGTTGCGATTCACCTGCCAGACGACTTTGACCCGTCTAGCGCGGACAAAGCGATGGAACACGATATCGACGCGCTCAACGAGGAGATGGAGGCTAAGGGCATAAGGCTCTTCGCTGGCGGGCTGCGCCCGGCGAGGGACGCGAAGTCGCTGCGAGCGCAGCCCGATGGCAAGGTGCTTATCACCGACGGGCCATACCTGGAGACGAAAGAGCACGTAGGCGGGTTTTGGATACTGGAAGCCACTGACATGGACGAGGCATTGGCGTGGGCACGCAAGGCCGTCGTCGCGTGTCGGGCGCCGGTTGAGGTGCGCTCCTTTTTTCGTAGTGACCCTACTGTGCTGCTGGCCCGAAGACCGTTAAAGGAAGGAATGACGCAATTTTTGAGTACGATTCACCTGCCGGAGGACTTTGACCCGTCTAGCGTGACTGAAGAGACGGTGCGCGATATGGACGCGCTCGGCAGGGAGATGGAGGCTTCTGGTTTCAAGGAGGTTTTCGCTGGAGGTTTGAGCCCGGCAAGTAGCGCGAAGTCCCTGCGAGCGCAGCCCGATGGCAAGGTGCTTGTCACCGACGGGCCATACCTGGAGACCAAGGAGCACATGGGCGGTCTTTCGATATTTGAAGCCGCTGACATGGACGAGGCACTGTCGTGGGCACGTAAGGGCGCCGTCGCCTGTCGGGCGTCGGGCGAGGTGCGCCCGTTTTTTCGATCGAACACCCCGCCGGAATAGTGTTTACCGCGCCTGCCGCAGGCGAGCGAAAGCCCATTCAAGGAGACGGCATGAGAAAAATCAGGATTATGGAACACATCTCGCTGGACGGCGTGATCCAGCATTCCGCCGATGAAAACGATTTCCCTTACAGCGACTGGACCGCACCGTATCGGACCCCGGCTGGCAGAGATCTAATCCTCGCCGCGTATGGCGAGAGCTTCGGTCTGCTGCTTGGCCGTCGCACCTACGATATGTGGTCGGGCTCCTGGCCAAAAGCGCCGAGCAGTCCGATGGCGGACCGACTCAATGCGGCAACAAAATATATCGCTACCCACCGTCCGGAAGGTTTTGCGTGGGGACCGGCCGAGAGCCTTGGACCGGACATCGTCGAGGGCATTCGCCGCATCAAGGCGCAGAACGGCCCGGACGTTATCCTTGCGGGTAGCTCCACGCTGATATCGACGCTGCTCGAACATGGGCTTGCGGATGAAGTCCTGCTGGTCCTCTATCCGGTCCTGTTGGGCACGGGCAAACGCATCTTTGCGGAGGGAACCCCGCCACGCTCATTCCAGCTCGTCAGCACGAAAGCTCTGGCCTCGGGCGTCATCCTCAGCACTTACAAGCCGTACGGACCTTTGCGCACCGGTACCACGGGCGCATAGACGTAAGCCGACATCAGAGAGCATGGGAAAAAGGGAGGACTCAAATGAGAAAGCTAATCTTCGCAATCAACACTACCTTGGATGGCTGCGTCGACCACACCAAACAATTTGTCGATGAAGAAAAACTTGGATATTTTACTCACCTTACGCGAGAGGTTGACCTGCAGGTCTTTGGGCGTAAAACCTATCAATTGATGGTTCCCTATTGGCCTGAGGTCGCAAAAAACCAGTCTGAGACAAAAGCAGATCACGAATTTGCTCGAGCATTCGACTCCACTAACAAACTTGTTTTTTCACGATCATTGGACGGCGCTGAAGATAAAAATACGAGAATTGTTCGTACGAATCTTCGCGACGAAATACTTAAATTGAAACAAGAGCGAGGCAAAAATATTTTGGTCGGTGGAGTAGATATCCCTTCACAACTGATGCAGCTTGGCCTGATTGATGAATATCGTTTTGTCATTGGGCCAACCCTTGCAGGAGCAGGGAGACGGCTGTTGGACAGTGTTAGCCTGCCGGAGAAATTGCAGTTAAAACTTGTTGAGTCAAAGTTTTTCAAATCAGGATGCGTTGCGCTTCATTACTCGAAACAGTGACAGAAAAATCTGCGACACCTGTGCCGCTGGGCGCCATCAAGGGGAGACAAACCATGAAATACATCTGTTTGGGCTACTACGACAAAAGCAAACACGACGCCATGAGTGAGGCCGAGAAACAAGCGATGTTCGACACCTGCTTTACGTACGACGACCATCTCCGCGCCAACGGCCACTGGGGCGGTGGAGAAGTGCTTCAACCTGCCGAAACCGCGTTAACCCTGTATTGGAAGAACGGCAAAGTCGCCACGACGGACGGTCCCTACGCCGAAACCAAGGAACAACTCGGCGGCATTCTTGTCCTTGAAGCCCGCGACATGAATCACGCTCATCAGCTCATGTCCCAGCATCCTGCGCTCAAGTACGGTACCACCATTTTTGAGATTCGTCCCGCCGGCGACCTAAGCGAAATGCTGAAGGCCAGCGAGCAGCGCCGCCAGAAAGCTGCGCGCTGAAGTTCGCCTGACAGAATACAAATCAATTTCGTGACCTCACCGGTGCGACGGCAATTGTGTCAGCTAGGTCGCCTCGGTCGAAGTGTGAACGGATAAGTACGAAATCGACAACTACGGAGGAAAGCGATGACCAGAAATCAAATACGTATCACTTTACTGAGCGGATTCGCACTCGTCGCCGCGCTGATCGCATCCCGGCCCGTCGCAGCACAAGATGCAAAACAGCCGTATCCCAACATGGCCCCAATCGACCAATATCTGATGGATCGCGACGCCGAAATCGCCCTAGCCAGGGGCGCATCACCGGACTCCATTTCACGCGATGCAGAGGTCTTAGTTCTTGGACGTCATGGTTTCGAAACGGCGGTCAAAGGCAAAAACGGTTTCGTGTGCATCGTTGAACGTTCGTGGACTTCCGCACCCGATCCTGATTTTTGGAATCCGAAAGTGCAGACCCCGATCTGTTATAACGCGCCAGCCGCGCGTTCCTTCCTTCCACGCAATATCAAAAGGACAGACTTAATCCTAGCGGGACGCACGAAAGCTCAAACCGACGAGGCCATCGTGGCCGCCATCGACAAAAGAGAACTGTCGGCGATGGAACCCGGGGCGATGTGCTACATGATGTCGAAGCAAGGATACGGCGGCGACAGCGTCGAACACTGGCCTTCCCACCTCATGTTTTACTTTTCGCAGACCAACCCCGCTACCTGGGGAGCGGATCTGCCGGGTTCTCCCGTCTTTGCTATGAGCGATACCCGGGAGCACCTGACTGAGTTCGTGATTGTCGTGCAGCGGTGGTCAGACGGAACGGAAGCTCGCTAAATGTTCGACAAATGTGGGTTTGGTCGAAGTTTGAACGGAGCAGCAGGAAACGCAAAAGTATGGAGGAAAGCGATGACCCGAAATCAAATACACAGCATTTTCCTAAGCGCATTCGTACTCGTCGCCGCGCTGATCGCAACGCGGCCTGCAGCCGCACAAGACCCCAAACAACTATATCCAACGATGGCCCCGGTAGAACAATATCTAATGGATCTCGACGCAGAAATTGCGCTCGCCCGCAGCGCCGCTCCAGACGCCATCTCCCACGACGCCTCGGTCATCGTCCTAACCCGCCACGGCTACGAGACCGCAGTCCAAGGCAAAAACGGTTGGGTCTGCTGGGTCGGACGCGCATGGATGGCCATGTTCGACCACCCAGAATTTTGGAACCCAAGAATTCGCGCCGCGGATTGCCTCAACCCACCCGCCGCCCGCTCCGTTCTGCCGTACGCCTACAAACGCACCGAGTTGCTGCTGGCCGGCCATTCCAAACCCGAAGTCATCGCCGCAATCAAATCAGCAATAGAGAAAAAAGAATTGCCAGCTCTGGAGCCGGGGTCGGTCTGCTACATGATGTCGAAGGGCTCGTATCTCACCGATTACGGCGGCCACAACGGCCCCCACCTGATGTTGTACGAAACAACGAAAGACGATGCAGCCTGGGGCGCAAATCTCACAAACTCCCCAGTCCTCTCCGTAAATTACTGGTACATCTCCGCGCAATCCTACGCACAACTCAAATCCTTCCCACCACTGTCCGTCTTCCTAGTAGTAGTAGACAAATGGTCCGATGGAACGCCGGCACCGAGCATGTAAAGACTTGGCGGCAGGACGGCCCTTGGAGGTTCACGAATCAGGGATTTCTATTCACTCTTTGGCTGGTTCCCAAAGCTCGATCGGATTGCCGTCTGGATCTTTAAGCCACGCAAAGATCCCCATGGAGGGATATTCCTCGGTCTTTTCGATTACCACGCCTTTACTCTTGAGGTGGCTGAGGACTTCTGCCATGTTCTTTACCGTGTAGTTAATCTTGCCCGTTCGGGGCTTGTCCTTGATGTCTTCCTTAGTGGGCATAATTGCCCACGCGATCGTTCGCTTGACCTCCGGGTTTGCCAGGTCCCTGTATTCGAACGATGTGTAGATTGAACTGCACTCGGCATCTTCGCCCTGAGGAACGATTCCGAGGCAATCGCGATACCACGCTGCCAATCTCTTTGTATCGTTAGAAAACAGAAAAGCGCCGCCAATTCCGTCGATCATGCGTTCCTCTCTTAAGCAGTGATTCGTTTATGGTCCTTTGTTTCGATCATCCCAGATTTTCGGATCCGAGAGTTCAAACTCCGCATCTCTACAGGTTTCCGAACCGGCAGGCATAGCTCCAATTCAAAGTGCGACCAATCCGTCGCGCTTTCTTTGTCCAGGAAAACCTCAAGTGCTGGCGCATGCTCGGGCTCGTAGGCACTGTTGATAAGCCAATCTCTGTAAAGGTAGTCCCAAGCCGTAGCTACCTTATGGATATCGCCGGAAACCTTTATGACGGCGTATCGCATGGCTGGCATTTTCAACTTCGACATTCCTTCCCTGCACTGGAAGGGAGAAGACGACGCAAGACAGACCTCATATCGATAAAGATGCTTCGGGGTGACGTGTGGATCATCTACCGTCATTCCGAAAAGAATTCCTTGCGAAAAAACATCCTGGGATTTGGCCCATTCGATCACTGCCTTAAGGGCGGCAAGCACTCTGTCCAGTTGGAAGGCATTCGTAACTCGAATATAGGCGACTTGCCTTTCGGGAATATCGATCAATCTCACTGGAAAGGCAGCTCTCTTTTCTTCCGCGCTCATGGGGAGACCATATTCGTCTTCCGGGAACAGTTCTTTGCAAATCTTGCTCTTTTTGATCTTGCCGCTTTTTCGAAACTGACTTGGCGAAGTGTCGTAGCCGGACCGGAAGGCGCGTGAAAACGTGGCCGATGACGAAAAACCGCAATCTAAGGCTATATCGGTCAGGCTTTGGTCGGAATAACGAAGAAGACGAGCGGCCTTTTCAAGACGAAGCCGATTCGTAAAATTATTTAGGGTTTCGCCAGAAACCGCTCTAAAAACCCGATGGAAGTGAAATTCCGAGAAGCAAGCAACATCAGCGAGCTCAGCCAGCTTCACCGGGCGATCCAGATTTCTGCGAAGATAGTCAATGACCCGATCAATTCTTTGGGCATATTCGCTGTTGGCCTGGGTCTTTGCGCTTGCCACGGATTCTATTGACATTGTGTCGTAGATATACCCCAATTGGCCCTCTGCCGTCAGCATCCAAAAGTCCGACGCCTTCAATGCCACGGGCTCCGCTTCGTCCTCGGTTACTCCGTCACGGATCGCGGTTCCAGCGCTACCCTGGCGATTGTGGCGGCGGTACTCCTTGCTTTTGTCCCTCGGTTGCCCACTGGTAACACGTCGCAAAGCGTCGACCTCAGTAGCGGAGGAGTGCGCATCACCGGCGGAACGAATCGGCGGCCGCGCATCTTTGCCGTCGCACAGATCGCGGCTTCGTTCGTCCTGCTGGCTGGAGCGAGCATGCTGATCAAGACGCTGCTCACACTGCAAGCTACACAGACCGGTTTCGACATGCACCGCGTGCTGGCCATGGATAAGCCGGTGATGTCTTATGGCAAGACTCCGGATCAGATCATCAATCTCTATCGGGAGGCGATACGCTGCCGCGCAGCCCAGCGCGTCAGCGACTTTCTGCAGCCTTCGCGCCGCTGCGAGCCACAGATTGACTTTTGTGTCGCGGGCAACTGACGGGTAAATCGGAAGTAATCCATTTTGACGTGCAATCTGTGGAAGTGACGTTTTCACGCAGGAAGTACTCAAACTTGAATGGAGGTTGTAGGCTCGATCCCCACCGCCCCCTACCAAAACTTCTGATTCCTAACGGTTTATTTTGGAATCCAACAACAATAAGCCGTTCAACAACAATTGAACTAATTCGACGTCTCCTCCTATGGCCGGAAAAAGCCCTTGGCTGCAATCAAGAATAGAATCATGCCCACTATCAACGTGGGGATTCCAAGTGGGTTAGCCACTTGCGGAAAGTAACGGACGGCCAGTACTGCACGGCCAAACCCTACCAACATGCGGGCAATGATGAACATCCAGATTTCAGTACTCGTGAAGTCTTTTACTTTTGCCGCAGTGCATTTCAGCCTAGAGGTCGTTCCTGCTTGCCGTAGGGCTAATTCACCGCGAAAGGTTCGATGCGTGCAGAACGGTTCTCAACAGCATAAGGCTGCTGATTGCCGATGACATGCCCGAAGATTCCCAGCGTGATGCGCGGATCACTGTGCCTCCGTTGCTTTTGCATCACAGCCGGTGTTGCACCGTCTGCGAGCAGGGCACTGGTTGCACCGTGGCGCATGCTGTGGAAACCGCCGCGTTCTATAATGTCTCGGGCTAGTCCGTTCAGCACGCGAATACGAACGAACCCCGAATGCGGCGCGACTCCCTTGAGAAAGGAACGACATCGGAAATGAAACGAATCCTATTGAGCGCTCTTTTGTTAAGCGCCTTGATGCCGGCCGTCGCCCAGGTGAAGAAGGAAGACCTGGCCACTAAGAACACCGCCAGCCCGGGCGCCGAAACCAGCGTCACCGTCAACGGCAAGAACATTTGGATCTACTACCACGCCCCCTCCGTCAGGGGTCGCCACATTTTCGGCGGCGCCGGCGCGCACCAGCCGGATGGCAGCGTATGGCGTCTGGGCGCCGATTACGCCACTGTTCTGCACACCGACGCCGACCTCGACCTGAATGGCCTCGCCATTCCCAAGGGCGACTACACCCTGTACGCCGACCTCGACAACGGCCAGTGGAAGCTGATCGTCAACAAAACCCTGATGGCCGGCGCCCGCCACATCTGGGGCGTGGGGGTATCACCGGACGGCATTCGCGAGGGCGCCACCACCGATGATCCGGCCACCGAACTGGGCCGCGCTTCGCTCACCATGGGCAAGCCGTCATCTCCGGTCGAAACCCTCAAGATCACGCTGTCGAGCGCCGGCGGCGCCAAGGGAAAACTGCTCATCGAATGGGAGCATGTGACGGCGTCGGCGCCGTTCACCGTGAAGTAGCGTTTCCCGCGGCGTGTACTTCGCAAGGGTCGCTGCGCAGGCCGCACTCGGCTCGCGCGGCGTCTTTCCCAATTGCCGGACGTTCACCGTCACCGATGCCCACCGGTAGCGCAAGATGCCTCGGGAGTCCATTTCGAGCATTCCGCACTGTGCCAGCTTACCGGCTGCCACTCGATCGTTGACGCGAATATCGTTATAGAGAATCCGTTAGCATGTCAAAAAAGCTGCGGGATCCTGGGTTGTAACAACGCGAACGTGGTAGTGACCGTGAACGGGCTGGCCAACAACGCGTTGGTCTTTTATGGGTATGTGACTAGTAGATACAATATTTTAGGGGATCTGAACCGGGAGCCGCACTTGGGACGGCTCCCGGTTTCTGCGTTGGTTTGCTGGTTCAGGGCCGTACTGCGCAACCGTGGTCCTCGTTGGAGTACTCGGGCTGTGTGGCGAAACGATGCCTGCCTACGCGAAACTCCGTGGGATCGCCGAATATATTTAAGGTGTTGGGGTCAATGAAAAGCAAGTCGCACTCGTCGCCGATTTCCTCTAGGAACATTCCGTTGTCAGTGAAATTGAGCCACGCGTCTCCATCTGGATCGGTGATAGTCTCGGTCAGTTCGTGTGAAAGCGTACTGTTGGTGGAATCAATGAGCTGGCCGTTGACCGTACCGGCGCGAACTTGGCAGCCGAGAACGTTCTGGAAGGGCTCAACGGAGTACAGGACGTGGCCTATGTCCTTGAACGTGACACTGCTGTGATACGCGCAAAAGACGAAGCTAGCCGGAACATCAGGCGAGTAACAGCTGGTGGCGGCTGCAGTGAAACACTCGTCCTGTCCGGGTGGGAGAAAGACATGGAAGACGTGGTTGTATCCGGTTTCTCCGGCGAGCGACGCGACTGCATGTACGATGGCGCGGATATTCGCATCCGTGAGGGGAGCAGTGGACGGAGTGGGGGCGTACGTGATGGCAAATGCGTCGCCCAGAGTGTAGCGCGCATCGCCGCTCTCACCGACGTATTGATCGGTGACGTGAGATAAGCCGCTTTCTCCATATTCGTCAAGGAACGTCAGAGGATCACCCCAGCAGGAGGGCGCGGGGCAAGAACCACCAATAGGGACCATGAAAATCGGATGCGATTGCGCAAAGCCAACCGTAGGACCGCCGAAGAAGTTTGTAAGGTCGCCGGGGAAGCGCAGCTTATCGCTGCCGTCAAAGCCCGAACTAGCGGCTTCAGAGAGGCGGGCGGATGTGCGAGATGCCAGCTGACTGAGTTTTGGGGACTGGCTGTGCTTAAAAGCCCGGCCAGCGTCAGTCTTGGAAGCGAATGCGTGGCTGTGGACGGTAACCGCTTCGGCGGCAGCGGCGGCGTCAGCGGGAGTAAGTTGGATTTTCTTTGGTGCTCGCGAGGCGTCCTGAGCAAGCGCAGCGCTTGCCGTCAGAGCGAAGAAGAGTAAGACAGCAGGAAGACAGAAGAAAACACCCCTTTTCATAGAGACAACCCCTTTCGTTGACACACCTTTCAGTCGTAAACGCCTGAGAAGCGTAAGCTCCGCAGGCATTGACGCGGCCTTGTAGCACGCGGGTGACGAAGTTGTCAATCGGTCGGAGAAGGTCCGAGAAGGTCAGTAGCCGTCAGCAGGGTCGGTAGGCGTGGAGTCTCAGCCGTTACGGTGAAATCGACTCCAACAATCTCGCGCCACGGACTGTATGCCGGATGCAAAACGGAAAGCTTTAACCTATGGCCCTTTCTTTGTGATCTTCAGAGGAAAATGACGGGCTTTGTTCGGCGCTATTTGACTCGCGCGCTCGCGCGGCGTCGCCGCCCCGGCAGCCCCGGCAGGACCAGACTTCAGCCGCAGCAGATCTTCTCTTCAGCTCCGCCTGGTTGGCCGGAACACTCGAAGAACTTACGCCAGGCCCGGTACTATTCGCCAAAGAAAACTGTTATAGAATCTCAGTCGATGAACTGAGCAAAAATCTAGCCGGTCGTACAGAACTGAACCCAGATGAATAACAGTCGCAACATTCCTTTTCGATTCGTCTTACCCATCGCTGAATTGACAATCCGTGGAATTTTGTCGTGGCCCTCCGCGGGTTTTCTCTGTTTCCAATTACGGCCGACCACGTACCCGCATGTGCGTCTAAACGTCGAAGGGCATCCTTAGGCATCGGTCTATGAGCTACCGCGTGCGCATTTTCCTCTTGCTGGCCATCGCGGCACTGCTGGCACCAGACACAGTGGCGCAGAAGCCCCCGGCTCCAGCGCCTCCACCTTCCACGCCCCCAAGCCCTCCGGCGACTCCCTCTCCCCGGAGTTTGGAGCCAAGTCGACCGCGAGAGGATCTTGTGATGTTTCTCGGGGGACGCGTTGCAACCCACGACGGCGCTCCTATTCCCAACGATGTGCTTGTTGAGCGGGTTTGCAACAACAGAGCTCGTCAAGAGGTGTACGCATCTCCTCACGGCGATTTCAGCATGCAGTTGGGATCGCGGACCGATTCCTTTCCTGAAGGTAGCGCCGACCCGACTTCTCCGCATGGCGTGGCTAGCAAGGATTCGGTCATGGGAATTTCACGACGCGAGTTGACGAATTGTGAGCTACGGGTCTCAGCATCAGGTTTTCAGTCCCGTGTCGTCAGCCTTCTGGACCTCGATACATTCGGCGGCAGAATTGACGTGGGCGTTATTGTGGTGCGGAGGGGGACGAAGACTGACGACACGACGCTTAACGCCACACCCTACAAAGCGCCGAAAGATGCCAGAAGGGCTTACGAGAAAGGGCTCCAGGCCGAGAAGAACGGGAAACTTGCCGACGCGCGCAAATATTTTGAAACTGCAGTGGAGGCCTACCCCGGTTTCGCGAACGCGTGGTTTCAATTGGGCACAATTTTGCAGAGAGAAAACCGGAAGGACGCGGCTCGAATGGCGTATACCCAAGCCACGACTACCAATAGCACCTTCCTGGCGCCATATCTGTCGCTCGCGTCAATGGCATACGAGGCAGAAAACTGGGCCGAGGTCCTTAGTTTTACTGGTCATATCTTGGATCTCGATCCGTTGAATCACGCCGACGTTACTGGCTACACCTTGGATCTCGATCCGGCGAATTACGCCGAGGCCTATTTCTATAACGCGATCGCAAATTACAAGCTCAACGAGATCGACGCGGCTGAAAAGAGCGGGCTCAAGGCCCAGCACTTAGACCTGCGCACTCGTTATCCGGAACTGCACCTCTTACTGGCTGAGATTTTTGCCCGCAAAAAAAACTTCGCCCTTGCGATCACAGAGGTACAAACTTACCTGGCCCTAACTCCGCACGCGAAGGACGTGGAGCAGGTACGGGAGCAGCTGACGAAACTGGAGAAGTTGAGCAGCTCAGTGTCAACCAGCGAAAAACCCGATCGGAGGTGAGCCTCGCTGCTTTAGACCTGCGCGTTTCCTCTTGGCGCCGGGTCAGTGACGAGCCTTGCCTGATCAGCGGGCGGCAATCAGGAAAAAAACGAGCCTCATGGGTGGCGCCTGTTGCTCTAGAAGATGATCTCCGGTCGACGTTCTCGAGTAGAAGAAACGGCGGGGTCGCAGCTTTTGGCATGACGGTATGGTCGTCGGTGGTGTCGTTGCATCGAATGGCCCGATCGCAAATTCAGGCTGGCTGTCCGCCATCGAAGCTTGGTGCTATGCTCCATGGTCCGTTCTTGGGCTTGGCTGTATGCCGTCACCGGGAACTTTCCATCGCCACTACTTCTTCTGCAGCTTGCCCTGCGCTAGCTTCTCTGCTGTCACCAGCGCGTCCGCAGCCTTCACCTTTACATCCGGCTCCACGCCGACCTCTGCCCAATCAGTCTTTGCGAAGGGATTGATCGCTTTCGTTTCAGGAATGCCCATTCCGAAGTGATCATCAATGCGATGCCAAACTCCCGAATGTGCACCCCCACCTGTTGTCTCACCGACAAGCGTGGCGCGCTTTAGCATTTTCAGGTCGTAGCTGAACTGCTCGGCGCCGGAATAAGTCCTGGCGGACGTCAGCAGGTATACTGGCTTGTCGGCCAGTCTGTTTCCCGGAACAGGCGAGTGCGTCCAGGACTGCTCCGTCGTATTTTCTCTCGGGTTGTACAAGTACTCTGGATGGTCGAAGAAGTAGGCGGCTATCAGAGCGACCATGGATGGCTCGCCGCCACGGTTGTCCCGCAAATCGAGGATAATCGCGTCCGCGCCGTTCAAAGAAGCCATCGCAGCCGCAGCTGTTGGCTGGCATAAAGAAACATCAGGAAACGAATTGAGCTTCAGATAGCCGATATTGTGCGGCAGGATCTTGATCTTTTCGAATGTACAGTTTTGCTGGTTCATTGCCTCACGATAGCGGGCAAGGCCTTCAGGTGTTTGTCCTGTCGGGTGCTGGGGGAGAGGGGCTTGACTATAGTCCAGTGTCAGATGCCGATCAGGGCTCACATCCCTCATCTGCCCCGTCAGCAGAGCGGCAAAGGCCGCTCCATCCGTCACGGCGTCATCATCGCCGCTCTTCTGGTGCGCCAGCAGCGCGTCCGCCATCTTCTGCGCATCGTCCCGCTCAATATAGTATTTCTTTAGAATCGCGACCGCCGTATCAATCACGCGTTGCCGCTCCGCTGCATCCAGCTTGAAGACCTGACCGTCCACACGGTTGGTTACGCTGACAGCATCCTGCGGCCCCGCTTGCGGAGCTGGCTGCCGAGAAAATCCGGACTTGCTCTGCAATTGCCCAGATGCCATGACTCCTATTCCAGCGTAGCTTCCGGCGCGGCCGAGTAGAATCCAGAATGTGCTAAGGGCGAGCAACGACAATACGCCTCCAAAGAGCAACGCTGCGGGACGGGGCGAATCGCCTTCTAGAACATAGAATGCAGGCACGCCGTCCAAACGGTGCTGGGCGGAAGAGCCGATGAGCGCCGGTTGGACATAGCCGTACTCTCGTGGGACGGAGATTGCTAAATCGGCTAGCAGGTCCAGCCAAAGTCGCAGGCTTGGGAAGAATCCTGTTTCATCGCGAGCGCGGTCCCGGAACAGTTGCAGGGCTTCGTTACCGTAGGCCTCGCGAAAATGGGAAGGGTAAAGGCGCAACAGCCAGGCATATATCTTTTCAGACATAATCCCCCCTCAAAATCTTCTTGGCGCGCGCGACGCGCAATAAGCCGGCAAGTCTCTCGGCTTCGGAGCGTGCCAGTTTGCGTCCAGCCGAGGTCAACCGATAATATCGCCGCCGCTCATGGCCGAGTTTTGTGTCCTCCCGCAGGTCGACCTCTTCTATAAATTTCTCTTCGAGCAGACTTTGGATTGAACTGTATAGCGTCCCCGGACCCAGTCGCATGCGCCCGTCCGTTTGCTCCGCGACCTGCCGCATAATGCCGTAACCATGCAGGTCTTCACCAACCAGGGCGAGCAGGATATGAAATGCGGCCGAAGGCAGCGGGTCGAGTTTTCGTTTGGGCATAAGTAATCGATAATCAGTATATCGATAAACGACTATACTTCAGAGCATTCCAGTTTGCAACAGGGGGCTATGGGCCGCGGGCTGGCATCAGGCCGTGAGGGCTGGGAGTCCAAGAGAACCAGAAACCCATGGCTGTCAATGTTGCGATGGTCGCGAGAAGTAGCGTAAGGCTTGGGCAGTTTGAGCACCAGTCCACGCCAGGCAATGCCTAAAACCGACATCGGAATGAAAGGAACACTGTGATGGCGTGCATGCCCTCCTCAAGAAGGGAGCAGGGACTCCCGTGCGGAGCAAATTCACTGGGGTAGCGTCACCAAGCGCCAACGCACGACCAAGGAGTGATGGCTGCTCATGGATTCGGCTTGGGCTCGCAGCCGCTCCCGACTTCACTTGGTAAGAAGGCCCACAACGATACCTATGATATAAATCTCTTCTCCTGCGCTGAATCCTGGGAGTAATCTGCTACGGTGATCAGGGTGCAGTGAGTCTACGATTGCGTGTCTGGGCCCGCTTTGTTCTGCGGTCCGCAAGTGGTAAACAGAAAGCTTCGGTTCCATGGAGAGAATGGGTCGGTTTGCCGTGAAACCGTGCTAAGGGGGTAGGCCTTGGCGTCTGCTTTTTCGCGCTCTGAGCGTTTTCTGGAAGCAGACAATTCTCGCCGGTCCTATTTTGGGTTGTTGCTCGGTACCGTCCTGCTGGTGCTGTGGGCGGTGTGGTTTTTCTTCGCTCGTGTGTCGGTGTACGAAGTGTCTGACAAGGCAGAGTTGGAAGTGGACCAAGCGGTTCACCCCATTGCGGCAGCGGTGAGCGGGCGCATTGTGGCGAGCCGTTTACTGCTCGGCAAGCACGTGGAAGCGGGCGACGTGCTGGTGGAACTGGAAGCCGGGAGCCAACAGTTTCAGCTCGGGGAGCAGCAATCCCAGGTAGCCGGATCGCTGCCGCAGATCAGTGCGATTGAGGCGCAGATTGCTTCCGAGAGGCAAGCCTACGAGAACGAAAAGACAGCCGCCGAGCAAGCGCTGGAGGAATCGCGCGCCCACTCTCGCGAAGCGGAATCCGCCTCGCAATTTGCGCAGAGCGAAGCGGATCGGATGCGCAAGGGATTTGCGGCCGGGGTCACCTCCGAAGCAGAACTCAATCGAAGTTTGGCGAACGCGCAGGAACGGCGCGCCGCGGCGGATGGACTGCGCTACGCCATCGCGCGCCTGGAATCCGAACAACACACACGGTTGAATGAGCGCAACGCCCAGATCCAGAAGCTGACCAGCGACCTGAACAAGATCAAGAGCGAGCGCACAACTGCAAGCGTGGCCGTGCAGCGGTTGCGAGAGGAAGTGGATCGCCGGAACATCCGCGCACCCATCGATGGGACATTAGGAGAGGTTGCGCCGTTGCGCGTCGGAGGTTTCGTGCGCGTCGGCGACCAGGTGGGATCGGTGGTCCCGGAGGGAAAATTGCGCGTGGTGGCAAATTTCGCGCCGCCCGCGGCCCTTGGTCGCATACTTCCCGGACAAACGGCGCGCCTGCGGCTGGAGGGGTTCCCGTGGGGACAGTACGGCAGCGTTGGCGCCACAGTCACCAGCGTGGCCAGTGAAATCCGCGACGGCACGATCCGTGTGGAATTGGCGCTTAAGACCGATGACCGCTCGCGCATTCCGCTGCAACACGGGCTGCCGGGCTCGGTGGAAGTGCAGGTGGAAAACATCTCGCCTGCGAGTCTCGTGTTGCGAATCGCCGGAAGCTCGCTGGCCAAACCCAAAGGCAATTCCCCGAGCGTAGATACGGGCGCTCAGCAATGAACTTGAGCGTGCGGCGACTGTTTGTCCCCGAAGTGGTGCAGACTTCCGCCATGGACTGTGGCCCGGCGGCCCTGAAGTGTCTGGTGGAGGGTTTCGGCATTGCGGTGAACTACGGGCGATTGCGCGAGGCCTGCCAGACCGAAGTGGATGGCACTTCCATCGACACTGTCGAGGAAGTCGCCGGGCAGCTGGGGCTAAACGCCGAGCAAATCATGGTGCCTGCGGACTTTGTGCTGCTGGGCGAAGCCGGACTGCTGCCGTGCATCGCCGTGGTGGTTCATCCCAATGGCGTGACGCACTTTGTGGTGGTCTGGCGGAAGTTTGGCCGCTGGTTGCAGATCATGGATCCGGGCGTCGGGCGTCAGTGGATCTCCTCCGCGGAGTTTCTATCCAAACTATATCGGCACGTTTCACCCGTTCCAGCTAGCGGCTGGCACGAGTGGGCGCGATCCGAAAAATTTAGTAAGCCGATAAAAGGAAAGCTGGAGAAGTTGGGACTTTCGCAGCGCGCTGCGGGTTTACTCGTGAGCGATGCAGTGAAAGATTCGAGTTGGCTCTCGTTGGCGCGTCTGGATGCTGGAACGCGGGCGACTGGCGCGATGGTGCGCTCCGGAGTGTTGCGCAACGGGAGAGAGGCGCAGCGCGTGTTGGAGCGGCTGCTCGAACACGCCTGCCACGACAACCACGCAGGGCAAAAGGCGATTCCAGCTGACTATTGGTCGGTGTGGGAAGCGCCGACCGAAGGTGGGGAAGAGCGGGTGTTCTTTCGTGGAGCGGTGCTGGTGCACGCTTCGGGGCGGCGCGAGCACGCGTCAGCAGCGCCGGCCCCGGTGGCGCTTTCTGCGGATATTTCCGCGGCACTTTCGGAGAAGTCAGCGCGGCCGGGAGCGGAAATGCTGCGCATGCTGCGCAGGGATGGCTGGCTTGCTCCTACGGCGTTGTTGGGCGCGCTCGGCTTGGCGGCCCTTGGCGTAATGATTCAAGCGGTGCTCCTGCGCAGTCTGCTGGTGATGCCTTCGGAATTTGGTCTCTCCAGGCAGAGGCTGGCGGTCATGGCGGCGTTGCTGCTTTTTGCGCTGGCGGTTACGGTCGTGGAATTGCCGACAAGCACCGGATTGCTGCGCATGGGCAGACACCTGGAAGCCCGCTTTCGCGTGGCGTTTCTCGAAAAAATACCCAAGCTTGGCGATCGCTATTTTCACAGCCGACTGACGTCGGACATGGCGGAGCGCAGCCATAACACGCACCGCATTCGGCAGCTGCCGGCGCTTGGCGGGCAATTGGCGCGTTCATTTTTTGAACTTGTGCTCACAGTGCTGGGAATCTGTTGGTTGGACCCGGCGCTTGCCCTGCCCGCCGCGCTGGCAGGCGTTCTGGCCGTTGCGGTGCCGATGCTCATGCAACCTGCACTCACCGAAGGCGACCTGCGAGTCGCCAACCACACGGGAGCGCTCAGCCGCTTCTACCTGGATGCTCTCCTCGGGCTGATCCCGGTGCGCACCCACGGCGCCGAACGGGCTTTGCGCCGCGAGCATGAGAGTTTGCTGGTGCAGTGGGCGCGCGCTTCTTTTGGTTTGCAGAAATTGGTGGCGCGCGTGGAAAGCTTGCAGTCGTTTACGGGCTTCGCGTTGGCCGCCTGGCTGATGGTGGAATATGTTTTGAGGGCCGGTGAGGTCAGCGGAGCACTCCTGCTGGTGTATTGGTCGTTGAATATCCCGGCGCTCGGAGAAGAGATCGCGCAAGCGGCGCGCCAGTATCCGTGGCAGCGCAACGCAACGCTGCGTTTGCTGGAGCCGCTCGGTGCGCCCGACGAGCAGTCTGCGGTGCATCGTTCGATGTTACCCGCCAGCACCACAGACTCCGAGTTGGGTCGCGCCTCCTCGATCCAAATGAACTCCATTGAACTGCGGTCGGTAGCGGTTCGTGTTGCGGGGCGCACCATTCTTGAAGAGATCGATCTGAACATTGCGTCGGGAGAGCACGTCGCGATTGTGGGCGCGTCGGGCGCCGGCAAATCCAGCCTGTTGGGGCTGCTTCTGGGCTGGCATCGCGCAGCAGAGGGCGAAGTGCGAGTAGGCGGGGCACTCCTCGAGAGCGAGCTAATAAATAGGTTGCGCGAAGCGACGGCATGGGTTGATCCCGCGGTGCAATTGTGGAATCGCTCGATGCTGGAAAACTTGTGCTACGGCAACGGAGAAGTAGTTCCCAATGCGCGGCTCCTGGAGGATGCGGCGCTCCGACAGTTGCTCGAGAATTTGCAGGACGGTCTGCAGACCGAGCTGGGAGAAAGCGGAGCACTGGTCTCTGGCGGTGAGGGACAGCGCGTGCGCTTTGGCCGTGCGTTGCTGCGGCCTGGGGTTCAACTGGCACTGCTGGATGAACCATTTCGCGGACTCGACCGCAGTACCCGCCGCCGTTTGCTGGCCCGGGCGCGAGCCCACTGGCAGGACGCGACGCTTCTCTGCGTGACCCACGATCTGAGTGAAACGCTGACGTTTCCGCGCGTGCTGGTGATCGAAGGGGGGAGAATTGTCCAGGACGGCGGTCCGCAAGATCTGGCACTACAAACCGATTCGCGCTACCGCGCACTGGTCGAAGCAGAGGAGGAGCTTCATCAGGGTCTGTGGTCCAGCCGTGCCTGGCGGCAACTTCGTCTCGAGCACGGGCAATTGAGTGAATTCCCGGAAAGGCCGCGACTATGACCGAAAAGCTGCACGAGCTTTGCTGGTCAGTGTCGCAACTCGGCGCTGGTTTGGAAGCATTGGCGCGCCGTAGCGGGCTGAGCTCGGCATCGGTGCAGGTGCCCGCGCCGCCAGCTTCGCTGGTCAAGGAGACGAGGCGAGAAAACCTTGGCTATTGGATCGACTCCGTGGCCGACTGGCTGGGCGTCGAAGCGGAGCCGTGCACGCTCTCCTACGAGAGACTGGACGGCATGCTGGAAGGCGCAGGGCCCGCTGTGGTGCAGCTCCCCGGCGCGGGGATTTCTCGTTTCCTGATTCTGCTGCCCTGCCATGGCCGGGGCCGAATTTCGTTGCTCGCGCCGGATCTGCAAACCCTGCAGTTTTCCGCCGCAGCGGTGCGGCACGCACTGTGTGCGGAAGTGGAGCAGCCGATCGCGATGGAAGCCGAGCGGTTGCTCGAAGAAGCGGGAATTACCGGTTCGCGGCGCGAATCCGCGCGAGCGGCGATGGTGCGCGATCGACTGCGCGGGCAGGAAGTCGGCGGATGCTGGCTTTTGCGAGCTTCGCCGGGAGCAGACTTCTGGCGTCAGATCAAACGTGCGCGGATGCAGGGCGGTTTAGCGCTGCTGCTCGCAGGCCATGGCATCAACTATGTTCTGCTCATCCTTTCCTGGTGGCTGATTGGGCGCGGCGCCCTTGCAGGTCACTTGGACCGCGGTTGGTTGTTCGCCTGGGCGCTTATTTTGCTCACCCTGGTTCCTTTCCGTTGGCTCAACACCTGGCTGCAGGGATGGCTGGCCATTCACGGCGGCATACTTTTCAAACAGCGGCTGCTGCTCGGTGCGCTGCGTTTGCATCCCGAAGAGATCCGGCACAAAGGTGTGGGGCAGTTTCTCGGCCAGGTCATGGAATCGGAAGCGGTCGAATCGCTCGCGCTCAGCGTGGGTTTTCAAGGGTTGACGGCCGGTATCGAACTGCTGGCCGCAGAGTTTGTGCTGTCACGCGGCGTCGGCGCTGCGATTGAAATGCTGCTCCTGCCCGCGTGGGTGGCGCTAACACTCCTGGCGTCTCGGTACTATTTGCAACAGCGCCGTCAGTGGACGAAAGATAGGCTCGCGATTACCAGCAACCTGACCGAACGCATGGTTGGGCACCGCACGCGCCTGGCGCAGGAAGCGCCGGAACATTGGCATGAAGGCGAAGACGAAGCACTGGAGCGCTACTTCGATTTTTCCGGCAGGATGGACGGTACCGCGGCACGCTTGACGGTTCTGGCGCCCCGTGGATGGCTTTTGGCGGGGCTAGTGGGCATTGTTGCTCCATTCGCTTTCGGCAGCGTCACGGATATTCGTCTGGCGATAGCTCTCGGCGGCATCCTGTTGGCTTACCAGGCGATCCGGCGGCTTACGAATGGAGCGTTGGCGCTGGCCGACGCGGTCATTTCCTGGGATCAGGTGGCGGAACTTTTTCACGCCGCGGCACGGCCGCAGTTGCGTGGTTCTCCCAGCATCGACTCCGCGCAAGCGGCAGTAGCAGCCGAAGTGTCGACGGCGAGCGTGTTGGATGCGCACGAATTGACGTTTCGCTATCCCGGCCGCAGCGAACCTGTCCTGCGTGGTTGCAGTCTCGCTCTGCGGCGAGGCGATCGGATTCTGTTGCAAGGTCCGTCTGGGGGAGGGAAGTCCACATTGGCTTCACTCCTTGTCGGCCTGCGCGCTCCACAGTCCGGCCTCCTGCTGCTGCATGGCCTGGACCGCCAGACGCTGGGAAGCCAGGGTTGGCGCAGGCACATCGTCTCGGCGCCGCAATTCCACGAGAATCACGTGTTCACGGAGACGTTTGTTTTTAACCTGGTGATGGGCCGGCAATGGCCGCCTACCGAAGAAGATTTGCGAGAAGCCACGGACATCTGCCACGAGCTCGGGTTAGGTCCGCTGCTGGAGAAAATGCCGGCGGGCATGGTGCAGGTGGTCGGGGAGACCGGGTGGCAACTTTCTCACGGCGAGCGCAGCCGCCTGTACATTGCACGGGCCCTGCTGCAGCGGGCCGACGTTTTGGTGTTCGATGAAAGCTTCGCGGCGCTCGATCCCGAGAACGTCCGGCTGGCTTTGGATTGTGTGTTGCGCCGAGCGCCTACGGTTCTGGTGATCGCCCACCCCTAGTTCCTGTAGTTCGCGACGGACGCCGCTTCCCGAATGCTATCTGCGGTTCTCCCCGGTGACCGGTGAGTCGTTGCAAAAATCGCACTGCCCGCTCGGTCATTACCGAGCGGGCAGTTTCGATCAATTCTTGCCAGGCGCGAATCCAGTGCGGCGGGGGGGGATTGAGTCCCGCTTACACTTTCGTTTTAATTCCTGGTTTCTGAAACTAATGCTCAGCGCTTTTTCGCTGGGTACTCTACGGCAGTGGGACCTGCTTTGACATGCGTCTTGATTTTCATGGCGTTTCTCCTCTTATTTGTTTTGATTCTTACTCTCATTCTCTTTCTGCCTGCGGAGTTACTGGAAGCAACGCAGAGACCAAACTGTCGGTGGGGCTGCGAGAGCCGCCATTTTTCCCTAAATCGTTCATAAAGCTTGGGTTAACGGGAGTGAACGGGAACTGCGTTGGCCGAGATTCGTTGAGGCAGGTATATCCTTTTCGTTTGGGCATATCTTTTCAGATACACCTTGTTTGTCAGACATCAAGTCGCCTTCGGAATGCTTAAGGGCGGGACGGCAGCCCGCCGCAACCGGAACACCCAGGCCGTCGCGATGCTCTTCAGATTTTCGGCCTAGCTTTGGCGGCGCTTTCTGTTTTTACGTTGAGATTGCGCATCAAGCGGTGCAGATAAGTGGGTTGCAGACCCAGCGCTTTCGCGGCATGGGTATAATTCCCGCCGTTTTCCTGGATTGCCTTGGCGATCAGCCGGCGTTTCGCGTCGGCCACCGCCTCATGATAGCCTCCGATTTTGCCGGACCCGGCCTTTTCCAGCAACGGTTCTGGCAGATCCTCCGGGACGATAAGTTCGCCGGATCCCAGCGCCACAGCCCGCTCCAGCGCATTTTGGAGTTCGCGAATATTCCCCGGCCAATCGTAGCCGTCGAGGCATGCCCGGGCCTCCTCGGAGAATCCGACGATCTGGCGGTTGGCCCTGGCTGCGAATCTTTTGAGAAAGTAATCGGCGAGCTGCGGAATATCGTCGCGGCGCTCGCGCAAGGACGGCAGGTTGAGCGAGACGACGTTCAAGCGGTAGTACAGATCTTGCCGGAACGTTTTGTCCTGAACGGCCTCTGCGAGGTTGCGGTTGGTGGCTGCGATGATGCGAACATTTACGGGAATTGTGCGCGTGCCGCCCAGGCGATCCAGTTCGCGCTGCTGCAAGACGCGGAGAAGTTTGGGTTGCAACGTCAACGGGATATCGCCGATTTCATCCAGGAAGACTGTGCCACCTTCGGCGATCTCTAAGCGGCCTTTTTTATGCCCCACGGCACCCGTGAACGCACCCTTCTCGTAGCCAAAAAGTTCGCTTTCCAGCAAGTTCTCGGGCAATGCCGCGCAGTTGATGGCTACGAAAGGCTTTGCGGCGCGCGGACTCTTATCGTGAATGGCGCGCGCAGCCAGCTCTTTTCCAGTCCCGCTCTCCCCGTAAATCAAGGTGGTGGCATCCATAGGTCCGACTTTGGAGATGAAGCGATGGACCTCGCGCATGCGCGGGCTGTTGCCGACCATGTGGTGCTCCAGATCGATTTCCGCGTGCAGCCTCCGGTTCTCAACCTCCAGCCAGCGCAAACGGCGCGCATTTTCCAAGGCCAGTGCCGCCAGGCCGCCCAACGCCGCCAGATTCCGTAGCTGTTCCACACCAAAGCGCACCGCAGGATCGCAGGTGTCCGCGTAGATCACACCCCGAACCGCGCCAAAGACTTCCAGCGGCACGGCCAGCAAGGTCAGCACATGTGATCCGCCCAATTCGTCTGGCGAAGCGCTCGCGTCTTTCTCCATTTGCCCCGCCACCTTCCCCGCAGTTTGATTATTGAGGATGGCCACGCCTTCCCGCAAAACCCGATCAATAATTTGTCGGCTATCTTTGACAGGACGTTCCGAGTCCGATCGTTTGTTCCAGCCGGTAACTGCGGCAAATTCGCCCTCGACTTGTCCCTTAAGCAGGATCACGCCGCGTTCCGCGGGCACGCAGTCCGAAATCAGGCTGACCAGGCGGCGCTCTAGATCGTCGAGATCCTGAATCGAGCTGACCGTTCGGCAGGCACGAAGGAACACTTCGTTTCTGGCGCTGTCCGGAGGCTCGAGGCGAGAGGCCGGAGGTGGCCCCTTTAACGGAAGGAGCTCTTCGAGGTTGAAAATTTCAGCTGAGCCGGATCCGCATTCCGGCTCTGCTTTTTGCGGGGAGTTGGCATCGGCGGGGGCGTCTTCAGGAAGAGCCACGAGAAACACGGACTCACCGATGGAGATTTCGTCGCCGTTGCGAAGCACCCGATCGGTCACAGGTTGACGGTTGACCAACACCCTCTGCTGATTTTCCGGACTGCAAAGTCTGAAGACTCCGTTTTCCTGCTTGATCAGGCACCGCAGGCCCCCGAGAGACGAATCGATCGAGGCGCCGTGGTCCGAATTTTCTCTCAGCGATAGCTCGTCGGTGAGGTAAAGCGTGGCACCTTTCATCGGGCCCGCAATAACCTCTAACTTGGATCTCATAAACCTTTCCCTAAGTGAAGCGAAAGGACTATCGGCGCGCCAGCAGTATACACTCCACAGGGCGTTCTAATTTCCAATGCACTCAGAACCGGGAATCTAACCAGCGCCGACTTTGTCCACCAGACTATCTTCGTACAGCACTGTTGCGTTATGAGTCTCGCCGGACGGCTTCAACGGCGGGATTCATGCACTCTCCTAACACGCTAGCTTCGTCACACTTGCACTTCTAGGGAGTTGCCCGAATGACTCGTTAACGACCAACTGATTTTGCTGTCCGAGGCCCTGTATTCCCAGGGAAATACGGTTGCCGGGACGTAAGAACACCGGAGGTTTTTGCCCCATACCCACGCCTGGCGGGGTGCCGGTCGAAATCAAATCGCCCGGTTGCAAACTCATGAACCGGCTCAAGTAGCTGACCAGATGCGCAACGCCGAAGATCATGGTTCGCGTCGAGCCCTTCTGGTAGCGCAGACCGTCCACCTCTAACCAAAGATCTAGATTCTGCGGATCCGGTACTTCGTCAGCCGTTACTAGCCACGGTCCAATCGGGCCGAACGTGTCGGCGCTCTTGCCTTTGACCCATTGTCCAGAACCCTCTAGTTGAAAGGCTCGCTCCGACAGGTCATTGATAACGCAGTATCCAGCAATATGGGACAACGCTTCAGCTTGTTCGACATACTTCGTTTGTTTGCCGATGATCACGCCCAGTTCGACCTCCCAATCGGTCTTCTGAGAGCCACGAGGGATCACCACGTTGTCGTCCGGACCGATGATGGCAGATGTCGCTTTCATAAAAACTATTGGTTCGGCCGGTATCGCCATTCCGGTTTCGGCTGCGTGGTCGGAGTAGTTCAACCCGATGCAAATGAATTTGCCAACCTGGCCGACGCAGGGGCCAATGCGAGGTTGGCCAGTCACCACTGGCAAAGCCATGATGTTGAAATTCCGCAATCGCTCGATCGATTCGGGAGTCAGAGACTGTCCGGCAATGTCCGGCACTACTCTCGATAAGTCTCTTATCTGCCCCTGAGAATCAAGAATGCCGGGTTTTTCCAGTCCGAGCGAGCCATAACGCAACAATCTCATGTTTTCTCCAAAGATCTCGAAGATCACGCGCTCCAACCGCCGTCAATCATGTGGATGTGACCAGTCGTGAAGGCGGATTCATCCGAAGCGAGATAGACGGCCAGGGCGGCGATCTCTTCGGGACGGCCGAGCCGGGCCATGGGTTGTCGAGCGACGAACGCAGCGCGCGCTTTCTCGACGTCGCCTTGGGCAGCGATACGCTCGTTAAGCGAAGGTGTTTGCACCGTCCCCGGGCAGATTGCATTGCAACGAATACCATTCCGGATGAAGTCCGCTGCGATTCCTTTCGTGAGTCCGATGACAGCGGCTTTCGTGGCACCGTATACGAATCGATTTGGTGCACCCCTTACGCTGGACGCGGCAGACGACATGTTGATGATGCTGCCTTTCTCCGCTTTGAGCATGCCAGGAAGAAAAGCGCGGCACATGCGGTACATGGATTTGACATTGAGGTCAAAGGAGAAGTCCCAATCTTCATCAGAGCATTCCAGGATGGTGCCGTGGTGAACGAAGCCTGCGCAATTGAACAACACGTCGATCGTTCCGATATCTGAGGCCACGCGCGCGATTCTTTGCGGATCCCGGACGTCCAAGGAAGCTATATGGATATCTGGCCTTTCCGCTGCGATAGCATTCAAGGCGGTTTCATGGATATCTGTCGCCCAGACGACTGCACCCTCATCGGCGAAGGCAATTGCCGTCGCTCGCCCGATGCCCTGTCCTGCAGCAGTCACTAGAGCGGTTTTTTCTCTCAGCCTCGCACTCATTTATGAACTCGCTTCGGAAGTATACTCTGTCATGACCAAATCGGTTCCCGCCAGCAGTTATGATCGTCGCGAGTGGGACTCGCGCAGAACTTGATGTCGCCTGCAACCCGACCCCCGCTCGACACCTAGCCGTCCCATCCCGCAACACACGGAAATCACTAGTGGACCCACTCGGGCTCTTCACCAACAGGAATATACTCCCCGCGAACTCTTAGCCGAACCCCCTTGTATTGCCCGCGAGCTTCCTTCGTCAGTTCAACTCTAAGCATTTGAGTCCGTGATCGGTACTCGTCCGGTGCCGCGTTTATCGCCAAAGGAACTGATCCTCATATGGTGAGTATCGCATTTGCATCTCTGCATGCTAGTCTGCAGCCCACTGGGTTGCAGCATGGCAGGCGCCATAGGAGTTCGCTTTGGGGGATGCTTGCAGTGGAAGAGATGCATGACTGAGACAGTGGTCGCTATCCATTCGCCTCTCGAATCAACCGAATCAACCGGAGCGAGATTGAAAGGTCGTGCGAGGGGCGCTCTGATCTGCGCTCTGGGTGGCAGTGCGTGGATGTTTTGGGCCGCAGTGTTCGCCTCGACCGCACGGACGGCTTCGTTGGTGCTGGTCACCGTGATGATGATTTTAATTGGTGGATGGGCGGTGTCGCGGGTTCGAGCCGCTCGACGCTACGTGGATTCCGCCGCCGACCGGGAGCGCTGGGCGTCTATCGCTCCCCTGTTCTGGATCGACACCGCTGCCGAATGGGCGTTGGGTGCGGGCGCGGTGGTCACATTGGCGCACTTCGGACGCTACTCGCTAATCCCGCAATTCCTTGGAGTCATTATCGGATTACACTTTCTCCCTCTGGCAAAGCTATTCAGAGCACCTCGTTATTACATTATGGGCACGACTATGATTTTGTGCGTGCTCGCTTCGTTTCTCGCTCCCGAAGGTAGCATTCGCGCCGTAATAGCGTGCGCGGGCATTGGTCTTCCTATGTGGGTCACCGCCGCGGTGATCTTGTCGCAAGATTAAAGCGGCCCCTGTATACCCAAAGGGAACTTCTGAAGGGTTCTTTCAAACCTCCGTTTCGACCGTGAAAAGGCCCTAGCTCCGTCCCGCTTTTACTCATGCCTGAGTGCTGCCATCGGATCAATCCGGCTAGCTCTCCGCGCCGGAATCCAGCAGGCCAGCGTCGCGACACCCAGCAGAATCACCGGTACACCGATGAAGACCGGAAGGTTGACCACGCCCTTCGTAATCGCGTGAACAGAAATCACGAGCGCAAGTACCCATCCAATCGCCGTGCCCCAGGTGACTACACCCAAGTTCTCGCGAATAATCTGCAGGACGATCCGCCCGCTGGTAGCCCCGAACGCCAGCCGCACGCCGATCTCTCTGGTACGCCTGGCCACGGCGTACGAAACCACGGCGTAGATTCCGATCGCCGCGAGGCCCAGCAGGAGTGGCCCGAGCACCACGAACATCCGCGCAGGAATGCGGCGAAGATAGAGGTTTCTTTCGATGTGTTGGGAGAATGTTCGCACGTCGTAAAGAGGGAGCATCGGGTCGAGATCGCGCAGAACGGCACGCGCCTCCGAGGTGAGTGCGGTTTCATTCCCGCTGCGCGTCCTCAGGTGAATCTCGCCTTGGATCGCTGGAAGATCTCGGTACGAGAAATACATCGCCGGCTGCGCGGGCTCGCCGAATGCGTCGTAGACCGAATTGCGGGTCACGCCGATGATCGCGAAGCTTCCCGCGCGCGTCTGAATGCGCCGGCCGATCGCATCCGCGCCATTGAGGTACCGGCGGACAAACTCCTCATTGACGATGGCCTGTGCGGGCGCCGCCCTATCCCCCATCTCGGCAAAATCGTTTCCCTCAAGGAGCGGGATGGCCATCACCTTGAAGTATCCCGGCGTGACCGTGTTGGAAATGGCTCTATCCTGCCCCGGCTGCGTGCGCAGGCGGCCTTGCACCGTGAAAGGCCGCGCCGGAATTCCATGCAAGTCCAGCGGAACATTCGTTGCGATGGCGGCTGCTTCGACGTCCGGCAAAGATCGCAGCCGCTCCAGCAGGCGCGCAGCAAATTCGCGCTCGGACGGCTCGTCGGGATTCCGTCCGCTTAAGTCGTAGGCGGCCAGCAAAACGCCCTCGGGCCGGAATCGCGGATCCGTTTGGCGTGCCGAGCGAAAACTCTGCAAGAAGAGCGCCGCCGCGATCAGGACGACCATCGCAAGTCCGACTTCCACCCCCATCAGAACCTCGCGCGCACGGCTGCGGGGCGGCGTGTTGGAACCGGAACGGAGCCCGTCCTGTGGATCCAGCCGCACCAGATGGACCGCCGGCGCAGCGCTGAAAATCAAACCGCACGCCGCACCCAGCAATATCGCGAAAGCGAGGGTGAGTTCATCCACTCTTGTCTGAAACCGGATCGGAAATGCACCAATCATTGGCGCCACGCGCAATGCAGTGGTGCCCCAAACTGCGATAGCTGCTCCGAGGCTTGCTCCCAGGAAAGCCAACAGCATATTTTCCGAGAGCACCAGGCTGACAATTCGCCAGCGTCCCGCGCCCAGCGCCACACGCACGGCTATCTCGCGCTGCCGAGTGCTTCCACGAGCCAGCATAAGGTTTGCCGTGTTCCCGCAGACCGCCAACAGCAGGAGCAGCATAACGCCTTGCAAGATGGCTAGCCCGCTGATCAGCATTCGCTGCGGACCGCGCGGCGCGCTCCAGAATGGAAGAATCTCACCGCCAATTCCGGCACTGGCCTCGGGATAGTCGTGCGCAAGCTGAGCCATCGTCGTACTGAACTCGGCCTGCGCTTCCTCGCGTGTCGCGCCAGGCCTTAACATTCCGATCAACGAAAAAGCGCGGATGCTGCGATCGTCGAGGTCGCGTGTCCCGCCGAGCAACGCAGGGGCCAGCGTGGCCGGCGCCCACAATTCGAACTTCAGGGGGAGCATGGTTCCCTGGAATTCCCTGGGCGCCACGCCGATGACGACTAGGTCGCGTTCGTTAACGCGCAGTTTTTGTCCGACAGCCCCCGGCGCGCCGCGAAACCGCGTTTGCCAGTAATCGTACGAAATCACGATCACAGGCTCAGCTCCCGGCCGCTCGGCCTCCTCCGGTCGAATAAATCGTCCGATCGCAGGCTTCAGTCCCAGCGCAGAAAAATAATTGCCTGAGACGAGTTGCCCGAACGTTCGCTCCGTCTGGCCCGTCTCTCCTACGTTGAACGGCACCATCTGAAATGCCACCACGTCCCGCAGAGCCGGCAGTTGCGTCCGCAAGGCACGATATTCCAGCCATGCAGCGCCTGGATACCCGCCCGTCTCGGTGCGAGGCTCGACCAGCAGAAAGTTCGATGCACCACTCACACCGGGCAACGGTTGGAGCAGGATCATCTGAATCCATGAAAGGATCGTTGTATTCACGCCAATTCCGACGGCAAGCGAAACGACAATCACGGCCGCAAGCCCTGGCATGCGACAAATCGTTCGCCCTGCGCTTCGCAAATCCCCCAGGAGATTCTCGATAAATAGCAGTCCTCGCGCGGCTCGATAGTCTTGTTTGATCGCCTCCACGCCGCCAAACTTGAGCATGGCTTGGCGCCGTGCCTCAACCGGTGACATTCCGGCGCGAAGATTTTCCGCAGTTTCGAGAGCGATATGTTCCGCAATCTCTTCCCGCAATCGCTCGTCCTGGGCCCCCCTGGCCGCCAAGCTGGCTAGACGAGTGAAGAACCGCCTCAGAGATCTCATGACAAATCCTCCGCTTTCACATCGAAGAACCGCCCAATGATCGCTGCCGTTTGTTCCCAATCTTGGGTCTCGACCTGCAATTGCTTGCGTCCTTCCCGTGTCAGTCGATAGAAGCGCGCCCTGCGATTGTTTTCCGAGGCACCCCACTCGGAGGCGATCGCGCCTTCTTGCTCCAGCTTCAATAGCACGGGATAGAGCGTCCCTTGATTTACGGCCAGCAGATCTCCGCTGATCTGCTCGATGCGCCGTGCGATTCCATAACCGTGCAACGGTCCCAGGACATCGAGAGTCTTGAGGACCATCAGCGCCAACGTACCCTGCAGGACGTCCGTTTTCTGTTTCATAGCACCGCCGTGTTGGTTTCCAACAGGAAATATGGCACAGGTCCTTTGGGAAAGCAACAGGTTAGTCGTGGAGCATGCCGCTGTGTGCGACGCTCCCACAGATTCCTTTGTGTGCTGAGAAAGGGCTACCCGGGCGGTCGCGTGCGACGGAAGTGCTCAATGTGATTCACACGACGTCTCGGCCAGGCACCACGTCTATTTGTAATTTTGGATCAGCCGCCGGTATATGGGTCACCGGCAGCCCGAGCTCGCGCCGCACGATATTGCAGCCCTGCGCGATCGCACTCGCTTTGTAAAACGCGATCTCTCGGTTGCACCCCTGACGGCCAAAGCCACAATCGCTTGACACTATCAAACGCTCCGCCGGAATGTACTTCAGAGCCTTGCGGATCTCACCCGCCACGTCTTCCGGCCGGTCCGCCTGCAGCGACCGGTGGCTGACGGCGCCCACAGCGATTTTCTTTTTCAGGTCGTGCTTGAACGGCTCAAATAGTTCGAGATCCTTCTGGCTGCGATCCTTCATTTCAAGCGTCCACACGTCGCCCCGGCACCGCTCCAGATAGATTTCGATGGACTTGGCGTAGCTCGTATCTTCCATCACGCGCTGCATGTTT
>Ga0210384_10001259_pt1 | contig 35131 bp, 27 predicted proteins | sample IncBWH2MmetaG_FD_160574 | JGI IMG/M metagenome (GOLD analysis project Ga0210384, IMG submission 160574) | Forest soil microbial communities from Barre Woods Harvard Forest LTER site, Petersham, Massachusetts, United States - Inc-BW-H-2-M | ecosystem: Environmental > Terrestrial > Soil >...
AAATAGGACACGCTTTCTCTACTGCCTTAGCTTGCGGAGAAAAGGCCATCCATCAGGAGGGATTCATGCTCCGTGGTACCTGCCTTCCGAGATAGCTGTTCTCTGGAAGCCTCTGGCTGCCGTTTTTCTTGGCGTAAACGGGCAACTCGAAAACCGCTTTACCGGTTAGCGCTAGCGGGTTTATCAAGGCTTGTTCCTCATTGCAGATCTCGAAACCGAAGCATTACAGTTTAATTCAGGACGTTGTCAACCATTCGCGCGAGACGCCGCCAAGCCTCGACAGAGTGTCCCGTCCGCGCGTTTCGGCCAAAGTGCAGCGTCAGGCTGAGTCCGGAAAAATGGACCGATGGCGGACCGCCAGGATAGCCCTGTCTCGAGGAACGAAAGCCCTGCATGCATCCATAGGCTAGAGGACCAAGCAGCACGTTCTGAAAGTGAACCGTGTTCTGAAAGGCGTCCAGTTCGAGGCGTCCGCTCCAGAGTTGGAGGAGCGGCAGGCTCGACTGCGTGTAAAACAAAGTCTTAACCTTTTTCACCGCGGGAAGGAACTCCGTGCCCAAGTCGAGTTCAGTGGTTCGCACGAATACGTAGCTGAAATCGACAGGCGGTCTTCCGGGATCCTGGTACGACAGAAAAGCACTGGGCGGCACAGGGTTCGGAACCGTTCGGAGGATGGTTATGAGCGGCGCAACGTGTCCTTGCACCAGAACGATCCCTGGCGCGGGTGTTTGTCCGGCCGCCGCCGCGAAGCTACACAGGGCGATTCCGAGCAGCGTAATCAATAGTTTGTGCATCACCAGACCGCTCTTCTCTCTAACTCCTGCTTCATCGCCGGGCTCAGAAAGAGACTCGGCCCGCCTCCAGATCTCCTTAGGTGTCGCCCGAGAATAGAAAGCCGGATTTCGCTCTGCGAGAAACTAGATTCCTGGGAATGGAATAGGTTTACTACGGTCGGCGCCCGGCAGTCTGTCCGAATAGGCACATGAATCAAGCTGTGTCTATTCGCACAGACGCTCAACTTGTAACGCGTTACTCTGTTTCTGGATCCCGATTCACCGGGGTCTTCAGCCCCAGCTGCCCTCGAGTCAAAAAATGGAATTCCTGGCTAAATTTCGAATCGGAACACTGCTGATTGCGGGGGCAGCTTCTTCCCCGCTCTTCGCCCAGAATAGCGGAGCGGACAAACATCAGAATCCGGCAAACGTTCTGGACGCCCGTCAGATCGTGGGGCAATCGCTTGCGGCGGCCGAGCACAGTTGGCTGGCGCGTGACGAATATATCTATATGGAACGTGATGAAGATCGACGCCTGGACTCGCTCGGGCAGGTGAAATCGGAAAATGTCGACGTCACCCGAATGACACTTGTCGACGGCATCCGATTTGAGCAGCTCTTGGAACACAACGGACAGCTTCCATCGGCTGCGGAACAGATAAAACGTGACCAGGATCTCGAGAAGCTGAAGCACGAAACGCCGGAGGAACGGGCTGCGCGGCTCCGCAAGAGCCAGGAAAACAGGTCCTTTCTTCGGGACCTGCTCGAGGCCTTCGACTTCCATCTGATCGGCGAAGAGATCATAGCCGGCAGGCCGGCCTACGCGCTTGAGGCGACGCCGCATCCCGGCTATCACGCCAGCGGCAAGTACGAAAAGCTCTTCTCCAGAGTGAAAGGCAAGCTCTGGGTCGACAAGCAAGACTTCGGCTGGGTCAAAGTCGACGGCGAGGTAACGCAGGCGTTCTCGATGGGATTGTTCCTGGCCCGCGTGCAGCGCGGCTCGCACATCGTTCTGGAGCAGATTCGTCTCTCTGACGCGGTCTGGGTGCCCAAGCGCCTCGAAGTGAGAGCAAGCGCCAGAATCCTTTTTCTAAAGAGTCTCGACCTCGACAGGATCCTCACTTATTCGGACTATCACCGGGCGACTGACGGTCCGTACTCCGTAAGCAGATAGTGCGGGAAGTTACCAGGCACAGGCGCGGAGAAACTAAATACCCTGGCGGTGTGTAGCGACGCCGGCCGCACGACGAGCCGGGCGGTTCCGAACTTCCACTTTATTTCGTTTTGTCGTTGCCGGCAGACGCTTTTGCGGGATGAAGCTTGTTGTAGTCTTTTATATACACCCGCAAGCCGGAGTCCGGCGTAAGTTTTGAATAGCCCGCCGAAAGCTGGTCTTTGTAGTGATCCAGGAAGAAATCGAGTGGATCATTTGGATCCATGTCGATGAGGATCAAATCCGTATCGTTCATGACCAGCTTGCCGAGACGGATGCGATTGTTTTTGAAGGCCATGTAATTTCCGGCGCGGATATTTTTCACCGGCTTGGCGCCCGAACCCCCAAAAATCTGAATAATTTTCCCGCCTTCCATCCGTACGGAGATCACCTTACCTTCAATATGCGGAGGCGGCAGGATCTGTTCGAGATCAAGAATCAGATCGTCTTCTTGAGCCCCTACGCCGGGAACTTTGCCCTCTTTGATCAAACTGCTTAGATCGATACCGAAGAGGTCCATCAAACCCTTTACCGGCAAATGTATGGCCTTAATCTTCTCGCTGTGCAGCCGAATTCTTCCGTCAGCAGTGGGAGTGAGAATTCCCTCCGTCTCGAACGGGATGTCCCCTTTGTCATGGAGCTTTCCCTTCACTTTCAAGTGCCCCTTCTCCACGCTGATGGATAGCTGTGCTAAGGGCGAATGTGGACGCGCAAAAACATAGGAATTGAGCACGTTCGCCAGGTCTCGCGAATCCATGGCGATCTCCGCCGTGCTTACGCGCAGCTTAAACGAGTCTTTGTCGTCGAAGTTGGGAAATTCATTTTTGCCCAAGGGCGTGAGCACACCGTTTAGTGATTTTATTTCCACCGCCACGGTGTCCGAAAAGCGAAACGTGACATTGCGCATCTGCGTCTCGACCGTGGCCTCCTGGTTTTCGTTGGTCGGTGGGTTTTGGCTAATGACGATTTCCGGCGTCGCGGCGCAAAGAAGAACGAACCGAGCCAGCGATATCAAAAGCGGTTGAGAGATGTGAAACCGCGAGACCAACTTCCTTACGAATCGCAATGTTGCACCTCTAGCCGATCTTAACCGAAATTCTGATGTGGCCCTCCAGCTAGCGCATCGTACGCGCCTACCGCCCGAGGGCACAACGACCTTGCCATCAGGCATCTCGAGGGATGCTCAAAAACGCAAGCCCATGCGCCACCCTGCTACGAACTCCATTCCGTTCCAAGATCCTCAGCTAGCTCCTGTTGCCCGGCACGCGGCGAGGCCGAGCGGCTCGATCTTCGTCCGATGTCTCAGGCTTGTTGGCACCAACGGGCAAGGCATCCTGGGACGGTTTCGGACCATCCAACGAGTTAAGTGCGAATGGCCGAAGGCAGGGTTCGGCCGGCTCCAGGTCGAGGAGATTAGAATGAATTCCCACCCAACGGTTTTGAAGAGAGTCGCAGTCGTGTCTCGCGGGGTTTGCGCGATCGCGCTGACACTTTCCGTTAGTGGCTTGGCGCGGGCCGGGCAACAGCAGCAGGAACAGCCGCCGCCAACACAGGAGCAATCGCAACAGCAGGGGCAGCAAGCTGACAGGCCGCCCCAAGGCCAGCCGCAAGAGCAGCAGGCTGCGCCAGCGCCTTCGCCGCAAGACAGCAATCGTCCACCGATGTCACGGGACCGTGTGCCCCAAAACCCGGGCACACCCTCGCCGAATGGTCCTAACGACGAGTATGCGCCACCGCCAGCTTTGCTGACGATTCCCGCGGGCACGGTCGTTATGGTGCGGATCAACGAGCCGCTTTCGAGCGACCGGAATCAGGTTGGGGACCAGTTCACCGGGACCTTGCAGCAGCCGATCGTCGTGAATGGATGGGTTGTGGCGCGCCGCGGGCAGGTGGTGATGGGGCAGGTGAAGTCAGTGAAGAAGGCGGGGCGGGTGAAGGGCGTGTCGCAGCTCGGTGTCGAGATGACGGACATGACTCTGGTGAATGGCGAGCAGGCGCCGATTCTGACGGAATTGTGGAAGGGCTCGGGAGGAACTTCACATGGCGCGGATGCCGCGACCATAGCGGGTGGCACCGCGCTAGGGGCGATCATTGGGTCGGCTGCAGATTGGGGACGGGGCGCAGCGATTGGCGCAGGAGCTGGGGCCGCGGCGGGAATTGGAGCAGTACTCTTGACGCGTGGGCGGCCCACGATTCTGGAGCCGGAGTCGCAGCTGACGTTTCGCTTGGTGGATCCCGTGAAGGTGGACACGACGCATAGCCAGCAGGCCTTCTTGCCGGTGTCGCAAGAGGATTTTGAGGGCGGGCGCGGCGAGAGGCCGCGGTTGCGTGCGGCTTACGGGCCGGGCCCTTGCGGTTACTACTATCCCTGCTATTCCGCCCCGGGTTATGTGGGGTTTTATTCGGGATATGGCTGGTGGGGCCCCGGATACTATGGGCGCGGGATTTATGGACCGCGCGGCTTTCGACGCTTTTGATTGATGGATGAGACTGAGAGAGCGGGACTTGCGGGCGTTCCGGCGCAACCGGGACGCCCGCTCCTTGCAACTAGGCGGGTTGCGGTGGTGGTTGAGTTGGCCTTTTCATCATTGGGTCCTCATTTTGAGTCTTGAAACTCTGCTCGTCGAGACCATTCTTTTATTGGGCGAAACAAATGGGCAGTCTACGGGTTATTAGTTTGTTACGGCTGACTTCCAAAGAGTTACACCGACGCCAGGGGAACTTCGCGAGGGGGCCTGCGGAATAAAGGAATAAAGTACAAGCACTTACAGTCAGAATGTCGGGACCTTGCATTCGTCGGGAATTGGGGGATGAACTGGGGTGGTGAGCAAGAAAGCCTGCGGGTCGCGTCACTTATACGGAATGGGCAGCAGGTTATTGAAAAGGCTGAAAAGTCCTTGTGGTAACCGTTCCGACAGTTTCCTGGGAGAATTCGCTTTCGGGCCGAGCCCTCTGCCAAGGCAACGAGCTAGCAAGAGAGCTACTCTCTTACTGATCCAGCCGCTGTCACTATACCGATGGCGGTTTCTAGAAGTGCACTCCAAATCTGCTGTGTGGGCGGACCATGAAAAAAGCTAGCACCATCATCATTAGCTATTCCCTACTGTATCTCGCCATCCTTTCTGCGTTCCCTGGCTTGCGCGTGTCGGCACAGACGAAACCGGACAGCGCATCGGCCACCCAGGCTGTGGTGGTTCCCGCGCGAATCACCCAGGCGATTGACGAGACGCAGTTGGTAACGCTAAAGGGCAACGTGCATCCGCTCGCGCGGCCGGAATTTGACAAGGGAGCGGTTCCCAGCTCGCAGCCGATGAAGCGCATGCTGCTGCTGTTGCAACGGAGTCCAGAGCAACAAGCGGCGCTCCAACAACTGATGTTGGAACAGCAGAGCAAGGACTCACCCAACTTCCAAAAATGGCTGGTGCCGCAGCAGTTTGGTGTACAGTTCGGCCCGGCAGACGCGGACATTCAAACTGTGACGGACTGGCTTACGCGTCAGGGCTTCCAAGTAGTCAGGGTCGCGAGCGGCCGCACGGTGATCGAATTCTCGGGCACCGCGGCGCAAGTTCAGAGCGCCTTCCACACCGAGATTCACAAGTTTGTGGTGAATGGCGAGACTCGCAGCGCTAACGTGAGCGACCCGCAAATCCCGGCGGCGCTGGCTCCGGTCGTCAAGGGCATCGTGTCACTTCACAATTTCCCCAGAAGAGCTTTCCGTCACGACGCGGGGATTCATAACGTGACTCGTGATGAGCATGGTGTCCCGCAGTTCACAAGCGCGACCGGATGTGGACCGAATGGAACGAGTCAGTGCTTTTTCGTTGGACCGGCCGATTTCGCGAAAATCTATAACATCCCGTCGAGTCTTGACGGAACCGGGGTCACTATCGGCATCGTCGGTGATTCCAACATCGATCCGAACGACGCCATCAGTTTCCGAAACGTATTCGGCCTAACGCCCGCGACTGCGCCCACCATTATTGTGGACGGACCGGACCCCGGTATCAGCGGTCCAAACGGAGACGAAGGAGAAGGGGACCTGGATGTGCAGATTTCGGGTATGGTGGCTCCGAAAGCAACCATAGATTTTGTGGTTGCGGAGGGTACTTTAACCGCACTGGGAACAGACATCGCCGCTTTTCACATTATCGACTACAACTTGACGGACGTGATGAGCGAAAGCTTTGGAAGCTGCGAGCCGGGACTTGGGACCACGGGTGTGGGATTCTATGACTCCCTTTGGGAGCAGGCCGCAGCACAAGGCATTACTGTCATGGTGTCGGCGGGAGATAATGGCTCAGCGTCTTGCGACAATTTCAACACGCAGTCTGTTGCCCGAAACGGGCTTGCCGTTAGCGGTATCGCCTCGACGCCCTTTAACGTTGCTGTGGGGGGAACCGATTTCGATGACGTGGGAGTCCAGAGCAATTTCTGGAACACCACCAACGTCGCCGGCACGCTTGAATCGGCGAAAGGCTACATTCCTGAAACTACGTGGAATGACTCTTGCGCAGCGACGGCGACTAGCGCGAACTTGGCCACGGTTTGCGCTGGTGCACTGGCAACAAACATTGTAGCGGGCAGTGGCGGCCCCAGCGCATTCAATACTCCTAAGCCACCCTGGCAGTCAGGATTGACTCCCGCGGACGGCAGCCGGGATGTTCCCGATGTCTCGCTGTTTGCGAGCGACGGCCCCCAAAGCTTTAGTTTCTATCCATTCTGCGAAGCAGATGGTGTTCCCACCGGAGGTACACCGTCATGCGCGGCCAGCGGGCCTTTCAGGATTGGGGGAGCGGGGGGGACTTCAGCATCTTCGCCAGCCTTTGCAGGAATCATGGCGCTGATCGTCCAGAGCATGAAAGGCCAACGTCAAGGGAACGCAAATTTCGTCCTCTACAAGATTGCGGCAACAGCGGGGCAGAGCTGCAATTCAACCGGGCAGGCGCTCTCGGGATCGACGTGTGCGTTCAACGATGTGACGAAGGGCAACAACTCAGTCCCTTGTGCCGGGAGTTCGCCGAATTGCAGCGCAACGACGGATAACGGAGTGCTCGTCGATCCTGCCCACACGACAACCCCGGCGTGGACAACCACAACTGGCTATGACTACGCGACGGGATTGGGATCGGTGAATGTGGCGAACCTGGCCACACAGTGGCCCCTGGCAGTTGGCGGTTTTAAGGCCACAACTTCCAAGCTCACGCTCAACGGAGGAACAACGGCGGTCACGATCACTCACGGGGCCTCCGTTACGGCCAGCGCGACAGTCGCACCGGTAACTCCTACGACAACGATACCCATAGGAGATGTATCGCTGCTGGGGCCTCAGGGAACAATAAACTCGGGGATCAACTTCAACACGCTTACGGGTACCACTCCAGACACAGCCAGCCTAACCACGACATCCTTGCCCGGAGGGAGCTATAACGTTACGGCCCACTATGCTGGAGATGGGACGTTTGCCCCCAGCGACTCAAATGCGGTAGCGGTAGTAGTGAATCCGGAGAACAGCCGGCTGCAAATGAGTGTGGTGATGCTGGATCCTAATAATGGAAACATTCTAAACACGAATGTCACTTCCTATCCGTACGGCTCCTTCACGTTTTTGCGTTTCGATATTCTCAATAGCTCGGCAAATCCTTGCCAGAGCTTGGTGAATGGCGGCACAACCACTGGATGTGCGTTCGACGCCCAGGGGGCAGTGACGGTCACCGACAACGGCAGTGCACTCAATGGCGGGACGTTCAAGATCAACAGCGAGGGGAGCGCCGAGGATCAAGTGCTCCAGCTCACGGCCGGTACGCACACCCTTTCGGCGACCTATTCGGGCGACGTCAACTACAACCCAGTAACTACGCCCGTAACGGATGGTATCACCGTCTCGCACGCGGCCACGGCGACGACACTGCTCGCAGACCGCACTACTGCGACTACGGCGCAGACCGTGACTTTGACGGCGACTGTAGCGACCCAGAGTATAGGGGTTGGCCCGTCGGGGACGATTACCTTTTCCACTTGCGGCACACCTCCGTGCACCGCAGTGCTTGTGCCGACCAGTTCTAATCCCAATACCGGCACGTTTTCTTCCGCAACCGCGTCCCTGCCTACGATCTTCACCACGCCCGGCACAAAGACAATTACTGCGACATACGCCGGCGACGCGAACTACACTGGGTCCGGTCCGTCGACGGCTGCGACCGTGACCGTGACGCAGGTTGGGAACTTCACGGTGACTTACAGCCCGCAGCCTTTGGCCCTTAGCTCGGCGACGGGAGCGGCTGTGCCGCTTACCGTTACAGTGACGCCAGCCGGTGGATTCACAGGCGCGGTGGCCGTTACGCCAACAGCGGCTACGCTGCCGCCGGGCGTGAGCTGCACGCCATCTCCGCTGAACATCAACGTTGTGTCTGCTACGCCGGCTGCCAGCCAGTTGATGTGCATGGTGACGGCGGCTTCAACAACATTGACGGCTTCTAATGCCCGGGAGGATCGGACGTTCGCGGCAAAGGCAATTCCTCCCGCCAACGCGATCCGACGGGCGACACCCGACAAGGGATGGTGGACGCTTGGCGCGGGAACGGGCTTTGCGGCGTTGTTCCTGTTGTTCCTACCCGGCGGGCGAAAGAAGTATCGCGTGGCGCTGGGGTTGGGGCTTGTTTGCCTACTCAGTTTGACGATGGGATGCGGCGGCGGAGGCGGCGCGCCGCCACCACCGCAACTGACGCCCACCACGACGCAGATGACGGTAAGCGCGGATAAGGTTCCTTCGGGAACAGCCTTCACCTTCAACGTAACCGTCACCGGCGGCACGCCCACCGGCATGGTGCAGCTCTTTGAAGGCGGGGTGGCGTTTTCTACGGTCGGGGCGACCGCGAACGTGTCCAATGGGAAGGCCACCATTACCTCACCTCCCACTCTACCAGTCGGCACACACTCGCTCAGCGTGCACTATCTCGGCGACGCCACGACTGCGTCGTCCCAGAGTGGCTCGCTCAATCTGACGGTGACGGGCAGCACGACGGTGGCGATCACGACCAATCCGGGCGGTACGCCTGCCGCGGCGGCGATCAACGTTACGATCCAGTAGTCGATTCAGGTCATAAAAAGCATTGAGCGGCCCCGATTTGCGGCGGGGCCGCTTTTTTTGGTTTTGAAGCGGGCGGGACATGCGAACAGACGAACAGGAAACCGGGGAATCCTAGCGAGAGTTCACGGAAATCACAAAGTGCACAGAGAAGAAGAAGCACCACGACCTAAGTGCTTACGCTCGAGAGTGGGAGCGTTCAGTTTATGGATGGAGGGAAAAAGATGCCCCAAAAATTGGGCGAAGGCGACGTGAATTCAACAGGAACGAGTTGGCCGTCGTGGCTCATTTGGGGCGGACGGACGACCCGGGCTTCCACCTTGCTCTGGGCTTTGGGATTTTCGACGATGACCAAGGTTCCTTCCGGCAGTGGTTCCGGAATAATCAGCATGGCTCCGCCGGCGCTGACGGTATGGGTATAGCCTTCGAGAGTATTCGCCTTGCCGACGACTTGAACTACAACGCGGATCCTGAGCAGGGCGCGTTGCGCGCGGCGGCGCTCTTCGGCCGTGGGCGGACGCGTCGAGACGACTCTAGGGGCTGCGGCGTTCGGTGGAGGTTTCACAGCTCAAGTCCCCAAAAGTCCATCTCCGGCGCGACGAGTTCGACGCCGTACTCCCAGCCATCCGGGCGTGGAACACCACGCCAGACTACGACGGCTGCGTTGCTGGTTTCCGTGGCAAGGTTTGTGAGCGCGAGGCGATGTTCTAGCTGCAGCTCCTGCTCCAAGACCACCATGCATCCGTATGGATTGACCACGCGGGTGTGAGCTTCGACCGTGTAGCGCTTTCCGGCGTCACCATCCCATTCCAGGCGCACCGGGACGCGGGAGTTCATACGGCGGCCGCGGCGCTTGTCGCTGTAGCGCCCGACTGACAGCTTGGAGTCACGCGTCTTAACGGACATTCTTGCCTCTGGAAGCCATGCTAGAGTTGAGGGGAAAAGAGGTCAATGGTACGGTCGAGTAGGGGCGCACGAGTGGATAGCTGTACCTAAGGACAGGCCCGAACGAGGAGCCAGGGCAGCATTTGAGAAACCTAATCGTAAACGCGGACGACCTGGGGTGGACGGAGGGCGTCACCCGAGGGATAGCCGAGACGCACCGCAACGGAATCGTGACGAGCGCTTCCTTGCTGGCCAATGGTCGAGCGTTTGGGTCGGGCGTGGAGCTGGCGCAGACCACCCCGGGGTTGGGAGTGGGCGTCCATTTGAATTTGAGCGATGGCGAACCGGTGGCGCGACGGGAATTGGTGACAACGCTGCTGAACGAGCGGGGTGAGCTGGAAGGTAGACCGGAGAGTTTGCTGCTGCGGTTGGCGCGGCGGAGCATTTTGTTGGAGGAAGTGGAGCGCGAATGGCATGCGCAGATTCAGAAGGTCCGAGACTCGGGAGTCGAGCCGACGCATCTCGATGGACACAAACACGTGCAGATGCTCCCCGGGTTGTTTGAGATTGCCTTGCGGCTGGCCAAGAGGCATGGCATCGCAGCGGTGCGCGTTTCGCATGAGGAATCCAGCCTGCGCGCGGCGCTTTCGGCTGGAGCTAAACAAAAAGGCTCTGTGGTGATGAAACAGGGAGTACAGGCGCGGGGTTTGAAACTCCTGGCACCTGATGCGCGCGAACAAGCCGAACGTGCCGGGATTGCGACGGCAGATTATTTTTGCGGGATTGCCCAGACCGGCGAATTGACGCGCGAAGGAGTCTTGCGTCTCGTGGAGATCCTGCCCGAAGGCACTACCGAGCTGATGTGCCACCCGGGTTATGTGGATGCGGAGCTGGCAAACTCGGCGACGCGGCTGCAGGCTTCGCGGCAGGCGGAAGTGGAAATATTGACGGACGCGGGGATACGAAATCTTGTCGCATCACAGGGGATTCGGCTGATAGACTATGGATTCGTAGCCCAGGAAGCCTGAGGCCAGACCTGAACGTATGAAGAACGATCCGCCTATCCGCTACTCCATTGTCGTTCCTTTTTATAACGAACAGGAAAACATCTCGCCACTCTACGTGAAGCTCACGGAGGTGATGGATGCGATTGGCGAGCGCTATGAATTGGTGTTTGTGGATGATGGAAGCAAGGACAAAACGTTCAAAGTGCTTTCCGACATTTATGAACACGATCCGCGGGTGAATGTGGTGCAGTTGCGGAGAAACTTTGGGCAGGCGCCCGCTTTGAAGGCGGGTTTCGATTTTGCGCGCGGCGAGATTATTATTTCGATGGATGGAGACTTGCAGCACGATCCGGATGAGATTCCACGGTTTCTTGAAAAAATTGAAGAAGGCTACGATTTGGTGAGCGGCTGGCGCGTGTCGCGCACGGATCACTGGCTGACGCGACAACTGCCCAGCCGGATCGCCAACAAAATGATGGCGAAATTGTCCGGAGTGGATTTGCACGATTTTGGGACGACGTTTAAGGCCTACCGGCGGGAAGTTTTGTCAGAGATTCATCTGTACGGAGAGCTGCACCGGTTTATTCCGGCGCTGGCGAGTTGGGCGGGAGCTTCGGTGGCGGAAGTGCCGATCTCGAATATTGCGCGAAAAAGCGGGGAATCCAATTACGGGATATCGCGGACGGTGCGGGTGTTGTTGGACCTTTTGAGCGTGAAATTTTTGCTGGATTATTCGACCAAGCCTCTGCAGTTTTTTGGGCTTTTGGGATTGGCGTGCCTGGGCGGAGGAACAGGAATCGGTTTGTGGGTATTCCTCCGAAAAGCGCTCTTGGATGAAGGCCTGCTGGCAAATCATGGGCCGTTGATGCTCCTGGGCATGGCGCTGGTGATGGGCGGCATTCAGTTTATGGCCACCGGCTTGATTGGCGAGATGCTGGCGCGCACGTATTATGAGTCGCAGAATAAGCCGGTCTACAGCGTGCGGGAGTTTCGCAGCCGGCGGGAAGCGCTGGCTGGGCGCGATGAGCCACCACGAACGGCGGGGGCCGGGGGCTGGTAAACCTGCAGGAATTGCGCGCAAAATCCAACAGTCATTTGGAAACGCCGCAGGGCGAAGCGCGGCTCGAAACCGCGCCCATTCACACACGAATGAGACGCACACTGCTGTTCGTACTGGGCATCGTGATGTATTGGGGGTTGATCTACATCCCTGGCTTGGCGTCGCCGCCGATGATGGACGACGTGGATTCAGAACACGCGCAGATCCCGGTAGAAATGTTGCAGCGCCACGATTACGTGACCATGTACGTGGATGGCGTCAGGTATCTAGAGAAGGCGCCGCTGCCTTACTGGATCATGGCGGGAATCTACTCGGTCGCGGGAGTCTCTGAATTTTCCGTCCGGTTGGAGTTGACGCTCTTTGCGCTATTGACGCTCCTTGCCGTGTTCCTGCTGGGACGCGAACTCGCGGGCGAGGAAGCGGGCTTCTATTCCGCTCTGGTGCTGGGGACGGCCATCGGCCCCTACATTTACACGCGTTTCATTATTCCTGACATCATGGTGTGCTTTTGGCTCACGGTGACGGTGTACCTGTTCTGGCGAAGCCTTGAGGGACCGCTGCCCTCGCGCCTGTTGTGCTGGTCGATCGGGGTGGTCACCGCGCTGGACGTGCTGACGAAAGGGCTGATCGGATTGGCGTTCCCGATCGGGATTATCGGCGGTTACCTGCTCGTCACGCGAAACTGGCGACACCTGCTGAAGATGCGGCTGGCGTCGACCGCCATCGTGTTTTTGGCGGTAGCGGCACCATGGCACGTTCTGGCGACGCTGCGCAATCCGCCGGTGGGAGAGGCCAAGGGATTTTTTTGGTTTTACTTTATCAACGACCAGATTTACCGCTACCTGAATCTGCGGGTTCCGCGGGATTACGACAAAGTGCCGCTTTTGATTTTCTGGGGATTGCTGCTGGTGTGGACCTTCCCCTGGTCGTTCACTGTGATCAAGAGCCTCGAACAAGTGCCGGTGCGGATGCGCGACTGGGGCAGCAAGCTGGATCAGCCCTCGCGAGCGGCACTGATGCTGGCGGTGTGGGCGGCGTTCGTTTTGGTCTTTTTCAGTTTTTCGACCCGCCAGGAATACTACGTTCTGCCGGCATTGCCGGCGCTTGCGGTGCTTTGCGGCATGTGGCTCGAGCGCGAAGCAGCATCGTCGCCAGACAGTGCGTTGCGTCGGAGCGCGGTACGGGGAGCGACAGCCTTGCTGGTGCTGGGGGTGATGGCGTCTACTGCGGCTGGCTGGATTGCGGCTGTGTCGCCGGGGGTCCCACCTAAGGCAGACTTCGGAGAAGTGCTACGCAGCGTGGAGAGCATGTACAGGCTGTCGATGGGCCATCTCTTCGATCTAACGCCGCAAGCGATGGGCTTCTTCCGTTGGCCGCTGATCCTGACGGCTATCGGTTTTCTGGTTGGGACCGTGTGGCACTGGATTTTCCGCAAGCGAGGAGCCTCGATGAGAGCAAATCTGGCGCTCGCATCGATGATGGTGGTTCTATTCTATGCCGTGCATTTGTCGCTGGGCACGTTTTCTCCGGTACTGGGATCGAAGCCGCTGGCCGTGGCGATCCAGCAAAACTACAAGCCTGGAGACACCATCGTCGTGGATGGGCAGTATTCGCAAGCGTCGAGCATATTGTTCTATACCGGAGTGCAGATGCATATGCTGAACGGTTTGACGAACGACCTGTGGTTCGGCTCGATGTTTCCGGATTGCCCGAAGGTGTTTGAAGATGACGCTTCGTTCGCACACCTTTGGCGCGGTCCGGGCCGCGTGTTCTTTTTTATACCGAATCGCGGGAACACCGACAAGCTCGAGAGCCTCGGCGTGCCCTACTATCTTGTGGCGCGAGCTGGCGGGAAAAGCGTCTATAGCAACCGGCCCGCGGCCAGCTCGGCGTCGGACTGAACGCCACACGCCTTTTGTGCGAACATCCTGGTTTCAGGGAGGGACTCGTGAATCGAGAACAGTTTTATGCGATCATGAGCGGCGACGGGACGCTGGACTACGAGGTGTACCTGCGCACGAAGACGCTGCTCTCCTGCCAACTCGACTACCACAAGCTTTGCAATGCGGACGAAATGCAATTTCAGATCGTGCACCAGATCGAAGAGCTGTGGATGAAGGTGATGGCTTACACTTTGCTAGACATCGATGAGTATTTGCAGCAGGAGAATACGAATCGCGTGATTACGCTGTTTCGGCGCGTGCATATAGCGCAGAAATTGATGATTCAGCAGCTGGCGCTGCTGGAGACCATGTCGCCGAAGGAGTATCAGGAGATTCGGAAGAAATTGGGAAATGGGAGCGGGCAGGAATCGCCGGGTTTTCGTGTGCTGCTGAAGATGTACCAGCCGATTTGGAATTCGTTCAAGGCGAATTATTTGGATAAACATGGGCTGACGATCGAGAAGATTTACGATTCGAAGTACGACCACGGCGACGCGTACATGGTGGCGGAGGAACTGGCGGAGTTTGACGAATTGTTCCAGAAGTTCCGGTACGAGCACATGCAGCTGATTTACCGGACCATTGGTTTTGGATCGAAGTCACTGAAGGGGCGGCCGGTGGAGATTCTTGAGGATGGCATGCGTCATAAGTTTTTCCCGGAGCTTTGGGAGATTCGCGGGCAGATGACCGATCGTTGGGGCGCGGAGTATGGGGTGAAGAGGGATTCGCTGGGTGGGCAGTGAGGGACAGTCGATAGAAGTCGAAAGTCGAGAGTAGAAGAAAGAACCGCAGCAAGCGCGCTGGGGACGTCACGAACGTGTTTGGGCGAGTTGGCGGTAGTGGCTGCGGAAGAAGAGTAACGGTTCACCGGGAAAAAGATCGGCCGATTGGACTTCACCGAGGAAAATAGTGTGGTCGCCGGCGATGTAGGAGGCCACGACCTTGCACACGATCTGCGCCAGGGTGTCTTCGAGGAGCGGGATGCCAGCCGGCGTCCAGCGATAGCGAATGCCGAGCTTTGCTTCGGCTTCGGGAGTCTGGTTGGGCTGCGCGAAATAGACTGAAACGGCCCGCTGATGCTCCGTCAAAACGTTGACGCCGAAGAGGCGGTTTTGTTTGAGAAGCGGCAGGAGATGGCTGCGCTGGTCCACACAAACCAGAATCAGGAACGGGTCGAGCGAGACGGAGGTGAAGGAGTTGGCGGTCATGCCATAGGCTTGCCCAGGGTTTTGACCCGGGCCTTGCCCAGAAGCGCGCGGGGCGGTGATTACGGTGACGCCGGTGGCGAATTGACCCAGCGCGTGGCGAAAGTCCGTTGCGGTGAGTGGCGGGGCTGTCATGTTTCGAAGTTTTTGAAGATACCACACTGCGAGGCGTGTGGCGAAAAGGCAGGACTTTCCGAAGATGCAATTTTCAAGGGGTTGGGCTGCCGCGGCTGCCGCCGATGGAATAAAGACAATTTGCGGACACAAATCCCAGGATCCCGCTACGGCGGATCCCGGGACAGGTTTTTTTGCGCGACGTAAGGTTGTTGTGCTTTGGACGCTTTAGTGCAGATCCCCGTCACGGTCGCGGCACGAATCTCCATCTTCCTCCCGCGCACCGTCCCTGTCGTGTTTCGATGTGTCGATGAAGACCAGGCCCCCGGGATTTTTCAACCCGGTAACGATCGGCGTGATGAATCCGGTAGTCAAATCGATCGTGCCGACAAACGGGCCTCCGTCCGCAGCAGTGTAGGCTGCGCCCGGCGCGAACGCTTTCTTTTTCAAGGCAAACACGGTGTTCAATCCTTTGTCGGCGAAGAGAATGAATCCCTCGCTCGAGGTTACAAATGTCGTGTCATCGACTTCCATGGGCGCAACCGTTCCCGTGGGCGTCAGAGCCGTCAGCGGCAGTTGCACTACGCGCTGACTAGACGCTCCGGGATTGCTCACGATAATCAATTGGTGGTCGGCCTGACTATCAAGCACGAGGTTGCCCAGAGGGTCGAGCGTCATGGAGTCCGGATCCTGGAGATTGAGCGTGACCGCTCCGTCGTTGGTTACATCGATGGCGCTGGCATTGCCGGCCAGCACCGGCTTCACATCAACGGTGTTTCCTTCCAGCGCCGCGCTCACGATGGCCGGCCCAAGATTCGGGCTATTCGCCGGATTCGACGCGCTGATGTACACCTTGCAGCCACGGAAAACGAGATCATCGTAGCCGCCGCCGTGCTGGGTCGGACCAAAGGTATAGAGTTTCTGATTGTGCGTTTCGGGATTGATGATCACTAAATTGGCGTTGGCATCTTCGTTCTGGAGCGCCCACAGAAGATGAGTCGAGGGATCGACTTTTAGCCCGTCGCTGTGCCCGGGCACCCTGTAGATATGAACAACGCTGCCGTCCCTGGCGAATTCGACGATTTGGCTGTTCAGGTTATCGGAACCGTCCGGCAGGTGACCGTCGCCGTATCCTACGAAGACATGATCTCCAAGCACAGCGATCGAGTCGGGTGCACTCAAGCCCTTAGGAGCGTTGGCAAACACCTTCAATTCGTAAGGCGGGGTGGCAGTTTGCCCAAAAACGGGAACCGCGAGCATGCCGGAAATCATTAGAGTCGCCAGAGCAGGCGCAGTTGGCTTTTTCATAATCTTCCACTCTCCTCTTCTTGCCTATAGCGGGGCGGAAAGAGGTTAAGTCCTTGAGAAAACATCGATGTGAATGCGAGATGAACATTTGGCGACGCGGTGCAAGGCTTCGATGGGTTTTCAACCACTTTCTTGAAGGTTCGGAAAGCGGCTTAGGGACATGAATCCGGCTGGACCGCATGCGCGCGGAGCCGTAATGACCGCGACGCCAGTGGCGCATTGGCCGAGCGTGAGGCGAAAGCCTGTTGCAGCGAGAGGAGTGGATCTACTGGCAAAGAATCAGGGTGTGTTGGTTTTTTCGGAGTGTGTATATGGGCGCGAGCCTGGTTAGATTCTCACGAGTAATCCAGAAATCTATTCCTGACCGCTCGGAGTAATCTTCCTGCGTAACCTTCAGACCGTATTTACCGGGCGGCAGATTGCTGAACTGAAACTCACCGTTTTCATTCGTCTTTGCAGCTTGTCCCTGTCCCGATTCGAGAAGAGCAAGCGTAAGCGCAGCATTCTTCACAAAACCGGCTGCAAAGTCTTTCACAGTTCCGACCAAATTCACGTTGCCGGAGCGCTCCGGATAAGAGGCGGTTACCTGCGGATAACCGCAATCCATCGATTCCAGCTGCAGCACAATCGAGATTTGTGGAACCGGTGTGTCTCGGACGCGGATGCTGCCGTCGGATACGGTCTTGAACCCCGCGTGCGTCACCTGCAGTTCAAAGCTGCCCGGTCGTAAGTCCACAAACGTGAATTGTCCGCGCGAGTCGGTTCTCGCTTCACGCGCTTTTTCCAGGGAGAAGAGACGGACGGATGCATTCGGCACGAACCCGCCCGCCGGGTCCAATACCACGCCGGTAATCTGCGCGGCGGACTGAGCAAATAGGTACGGAAGGGAAACCGCCAAGAGGAGCGTAGAGAAAACCAGATACGTGCGTGCAATTCTCACGTTACGGAGTATACCAGCGATGGCTGAAAGCGAGCGCTCTCTCCGGGAATCGGGGAACGGAGTTCTGCCGCAAAAAACAGCGGCCCAACAGCCTCACCACCGGGACTAGTCCGATCAGCGGCGACGGAAGAGGTACGCTACAGGGCGAGCAGCGCACGGGCCAGTTTGCGTTTTTGCGCGCGGGTGCGCATTACGGTGGGGAGGATAGCGACTCTCATGCCGAGGGCGCGGATGGCGTGGGCTTGCGAGGCGTCGCGGTGATCGATCACGAAGGTGCCGGTGAAATCGGCGTAGAGTTTGGCTACGGCGGAGGCGGAAGAACCGCAGCCTAGCTGGATGAGCATTTTGTCGCTCGGGCCTTTGAGGGATTTGCCGCCGACGATTGGGCAGACGGCGATTACGCTTTCTTTGCGGGCGCGCAATTGTTCGCGGACGCGAGGCACGGCGAGGATTGGGCCGATGCTGATCAGGGGATTGCTGGGGCAGATGATCACGCGGTCGGCGTCGCAGATGGCCTCGAGGACGCCCGGAGCGGCGTGCGCGTGCTTTATTCCGGCGAAGTGGATGCCGCGGACTCCCGGCTCGGTGCGGTGCTTGATGAGATATTCCTGAAAATGCATGTTGCCGTCGCGGGTCTCGATGATGGTGGGGATAGGTTGGTCGGACATCGGGAAGATGCGGGACTTTACACCGAGAGCGGTGCGGATGGATTCCGCAGTTTGCGAAAGTGTTCTGCCATGGGCAAGCAAATCGGTGCGGTGAATGTGAGTGGCGAGATCACGATCGCCTAGATTGAACCAGATTTCGCGGCCGTAGACGCCAAGCCTCTTAAGGAAATGAAAGGATTCGCCGCGCATGCCCCAGCCTTTGGTGGGATCGACGACCCCAGCCAGCGTGTAGGTGACGATGTCGAGGTCGGGGGAGATTTTCAGGCCATGCAGGACGATGTCGTCGCCGGTGTTGACGATGACGGTGAGCGAGTGTGGATCCATGGAGGTGTAGAGGCCGAGTAAGAGCTTTGATGCGCCGATGCCACCGGCGAGAGCAGTGACCGTGAGCTTTTTTGTGGGAGACATGGAGGAGTTAAGAATGCCCGGCGGGAGGAGATTCGGGCAAGCGGAAAAGGGTTCGGAGTGAGCAGAAGACTAAATAGCGATCCTGGCGGAATATCCGCGGTTCGCCCAAGTTCATTGCTGACCGCTCATAGCAAACGGCAAACATGCGGTGACGCCCAATCTGGAGATTGCCACTCTTGGGGGTTTAGCGAAAGAGGTCTTCACGGGCGGGGCGGATTATGCGCGCGGCAGGATCTTGTACGAATCGATAGCGATAGCCGCGTATGACCACCACGGGAGTGCCTGCAGATTTGGCCATGAGGAGGCCGGCGGCAGCGGCAAGTTCATCGGCGACCGCTAGAATTGTGGCGCGGAGAAGTTTGCGGTAGCGGTCGCGCGTGCCGCGCAGATCGACGAGCGCGGGCACGCCAGACGCGCCGATGGCCACGTTCGTGAGGCCCAGACGCCAGGGGCGCCCAAACGTATCGCTGATGATGACAGCAAGGCGCTTGCCGGTCTCCTTGCAGAGCGCGGCAGAGAGTCGACGGGCGGAACGATCGGGATTTTTTGGCAGTAGTGTGACGAAATCGCGGCCACTAACGTTCGAATGGTCCACACCTGCATTCGCGCAGACGAAACCGTGATGGGTTTCGACGATGAGAACGCGATCGGAGCGGACGATGCGGCGGGATTCGCGGAGGACTACTTCGACGAATCGCGCATCATTGGAAAGCTTTTTCCCTAAGGCAATCGCCTCGCGGGAAGGCCGGACCGTGGACAAGCGCAGGACGCCCCCCTCCGCTTTCGAAATAATTTTCTGAGCGACGACGAGAATATCGCCGCTTTCAAACGCGATTTTCGCACGCCGAGCGGCGAGGACGGTACGTTTTGCCACGTTGTGGCCTTTGCGAATTTCCGGGAGACCGGGAATGACGAAGAGCGAAACAGACAATGGAACGGAAGACGCTCGCCTGCGCCGGTTCGGACGTGAGGGTCGGCTTGCCATGCTCGGGAAGAAGAATCTTACGCGAGATGGCCCGATGTTTTCACCACGAAGCCGAATGGAGAGGCGAAACGCAAGTCGGGCCACCCGGAAAACGAGCGGGCGGGGCGCCCGCCAAATGGCAAGCGCCCCGCCCAGAAGCCGCGCTTCAAAAGGACTACGGCTTGTCTTTTTTTGGAGGCTTGTCTTCCTTGGCAGGCTTTGCAGGAGGTTTCGGGGGAGCCTTTTTCTCCGCCTGTTGTTGCTGCTTGAGTCTGGCCTCCTCAGCGTCGTGCTTTTTCTCGAGCTCCTCGAGCTGTTGCTGGTGCTGCTGATTGAGCTTCTGCTGCGCCGCATCGTCAGCGGCCTTCTTTGCCAGAGCGGTCTTGTCCTTTTGCTGTTGCTGTTCCACCTTCTGGCGTTCCAGATCCTGTTGTGCCCGCAGATCCTGGAGTTGCTGTTGATGCTTCTGGTCGAGCTGCGGATTCGCGTTCGTGGGGGTCACGGTCTTCGTATTGATCGCGGGGTTGCCGGCGCCGGTGTTGTTGGCCGGGGTATTCGGCCGAGAAGCAGGCGGCCGATCGCTGAACGGCTTCCCGTTGGTGGTGGTGGTGGCCGGCGGGTTGACCGCGTTGCTGGGCGGATTAACCGTATTGCCGGGCCTGTTGACGCCGTTATTTGTTGTAACCGGCCGATTGGGATTGCTCTCGACGCCCTTGGTCTGAGTAGCCAGCGGCTTGGCCGGTGGAGCGATCTTGATTGTGGGGCGAGCCTGCACCGTCTCGGGCTGAATCTGGTGCATTTGAGAGATGGCCAGCGGCTTGCCGCCATTGGCCTGAATCGCTTGCTGTTGCTTGGCAAACGACGGTGCAGGCGGCGGAGGCGTTGTCTTCGCGACTACGGCGCGTGTTTCGAATGTTCGAGGAGGATGCACTGTCGCGGTAGCACCGGATCCAAGAACGGACTGTTTCGAAGGTGCGACCGCCGGCGCTGTGGCGACAACTTGGGCGGTCGCCACTTCCCTGGCATTGACAGTGACGGCGTTTTTGGAAACCGATTGAGCGGAAGTAAAGGCCCCAGGTGTGGTGGCGCTCACGGCTCCTGGCACGCGCTGATTTACGTAGGTCACATTATTCACCGTGGTTTTGTTGATCACCGTGGTGTTGTAGTAGTTGTTCACGACCGTGGTATTCACCGTGGTGTTTGTCACGTTGATGTTATTTACGTAGTTGCGGCTGACGTGATAAGACGGAACGTAGACTTCTCGAGGTCCCAGCGGGAACCAGCCGACGCTGACGCCAGCAGCAAATCCGCCGCCGACTCCGACGCCTACCGCGAAGTGCGGTCCGCCAACCCAGGCAACCAGCGCGGGCGCGTAAACAGGCCGAACGTAAACAACGCCGGCGACAACAGGTCGCGGTGGCGCAGGGACCCAGCCCCAAACTCCGCCAACGACGACCCAACGTCCGTAGTGGAAGGGGGCGAAACCCCAAGGCGCATCATCGACCCAGGTGTAACCCCAAGGGGCGATATAAGCCCAGTGGCCATAGTGATAGGGAGCCCAGCCAACGACGGCAACGTGCGGGAACCAGATGGTGCCGTAGTCCGCCGTAGGACGCCAGCCGCCGTATTCGTCGAGGTCTTCATAACCGATGACGTCGTTCGAGACGTAGCGCGCGGAAACAGAATTATCGATGCGGCGATCGCGCTCGGAGCACCATTCGTCGAAATCGTCGCTCGAATTGTCCCAGCTTTCGATATCGGCGTCGATTTGGTCGGTGCCATGGAAGGTGCCAACCTCCCGCGGATGGATCGTATAGGCTGAACCGCCGCCGGTAACTTCGCCTTCTCCATAGCGGACAACGACGACGGTAGCGTCACCGGCTTCGTTGACGTTGACCTTGTAGTTGCCGGGACGGAGAAGAGTGAAAGCCAAATTGGGAGTGTCGACTTCAAAGGTTTCGTCATCGCCGAGGCGACGGACACGAATGTTCAGCGTGCCTTCGGTCAGTTGAACCTGCGTCATATTGTCGGTAAGGTTCAAAAAATTGAAGCCGGTGTTGCTGCCGAGACGGATCGATGCGGAACCGAGGTGCAGCTCAGAGAACGAATCGTTGTCGTTCCAGAGTTTATCGCCAGTCGTCAAAGGGCGATTGATAACCGCCGAAACCCAGTCTTCAGTTCCAGCAGGCTCGAAGGAAACATTCCCGCGTACAAAACCCAGACGCGCGACGCGGCCTGGCGGATCGTCATCGTCGGCCGCGGCGCGTTGCGGAATGAGGCAAGCCATGGCCAGCGCAAGACCGAGCAGGCTCACCAAGTGCAACGTGTGTCTTTTCATTTGCGGTTTCCTCTCTCCTGAGATCCCGGGGCCGGTATGGGCCCCTCACTGCGTGGTATTGCGTTTTTCAAATCCGAATTCTTTGAGTGCTGGGCTCAAAGGATTCGGCCCCATCGCGTAATTCAAACAATAACATCTTCGATGAAAACTCGGGCTTCGGTCCAAATGCTTTGTCGAACTTCTAAACGCCCGGGCTCGAACTACTCGTTAAACACACAAGCGAAGAGAGAGTTGTGGGCTGGCTTTTCGATACGCAGGGGAGACGAAAAAAGAAAAGGCCCGCCTCGTTGGTGAGGGGCGGGCCCTTGCTGAGATGCGCTGATTTTATCGATGACCGTGAGAACCGCCTCCACCGCCATGGGACGCGCCACCGCCTCCTCCGTGAGAAGCACCGCCTCCGCCTCCGCCGCCATAGCTGCGGCTGGGAGCCGAGTAGGTACGGCTGGGCGCCGAATAGGAACGGCTCGGCGCCGGCGCCGAGTAGGAGCGGCTAGGCCCTGGCGGCGAGTAGGAGCGAGATTGTGGCGTATAGCCGCGATTGCTGTAAGTCGCGTTTCCCTGCGGGGGCGTGTACGAGCGTCCGTTACCGGCGTAGGCCGCGGGGCCCGAACCAGACCACGGCGGCCGATTATTTGCACGCGTGGACATGGTGGAATTGTTGGAAGGGCTGTTGGTGGAATTGCCGAAGCCCTTGGGAGCCTGACCATGATCGGTCGCATTACCCTGAGCACTCCAAACGCGCCCGTTGTTTCCGCCTGCGGATCGAGGACGATTCTGCGAAAGATCGTTCTGCCGGCCCGTTGTTCCCGCGTTCCCCGGATGCCCCACAGCCAGGCCGTTCGTATTCATCGTATGGATCGGGATGTGCGAAGCCCCGGCGCCGGGCGAGGTCCGGGCCATGACCGAGCGGTTGTCGACAGACGAGGGCGGCCGAGAAACGTTGCCTCGTGCATTTGCCGCCCCGAACGCGCTTTGCTTGGACGGAGAGACACCCAGGTTATTTGTTACCTGCGCGCCGCGCAGCGAAGCTTCATTGATATGAGCGGCGCCGCGATTCACAGCTTGGCCGCCGGTGAAGCCGCTGCGCGAAGTAGCCGTCACCGCATGCGTGTTGTGCGCGTAGGTGTAGTTAAAATTGTTGGTCGAGTGGACGACGTTCACATTGCGGATGAAAGTATTGCGAACGTTTATCCGCTCCGCGAACCTATTTCCGCAACGGAACCACGGGTGGAAGGGCTCACCAAATCCCAGCGGGAACCAGCCGACGCCAAAACCTCCACCAAATCCGAAGCCTCCGCCAAGGAAACCGACGAACGCTGGACCATAGATCGACACGCCAAATCGCGGGCCGGGGTACCAGCCCCAGCGGTTGCCGATGTATCCCCATCGTCCATAATGGAATGGAGCAAAGCCCCACGGCGCATAGTCCACCCACGTCCAGCCCCATGGCCCGACATAGCTCCAGTAGCCGTTGCTGTAGGGGGCCCAATCCGGTGGGACCTCTGACGGGTACCAGACAGGACCGTTGTCGCCGTCCTGGCCCCAGGTGCCGTTGTTATCGAGGTCTTGGGTGCCGGGCATGTCCTGCGGAACGTAACGCTGAGAGACGGAATTCTGTTCGCCGAGGTCGCGGTCGTTGGACCATTTATCGAGTCCGTCCGGAGGGGGTGCATGTGGCACAAGCGTGGACTGGACATCGTCGGTGCCATTGAACACGGCGCGCTGGCCGGGTTCGAGATCGTATGTTTTCCCGCTGGCCGTCACTTGGCCTGCGCCGCGGATGACGGTGATGCCGGTGTTGTCGCCGTTTTCATTCACGTCAATGCGGAACGCGCCGGCTTGCGTGATGTTGAAAACAACATTGGGCGTATCCACCTCATAGGTGTCGCCTTCGCGGATTTCCTTAACGCGAAAATTGATGGCGCCTTCAGCAAGACGCATTTGCGTAATGCTCTGATCGAGATTCAGGAATGAAAGTGCGGTCATGCTACCAAGATGAATGGAAACTACGCCGGTCTGAAGCTCGGCGCGGGAATCTTTGTCGGTCCAAATCTTGTCGCCGACCGTCATGGGACGGTTGCGAGCGGCGCTGCCCCAGTCGCCCACTCCGCCGGCCTGAAGCGAAACCGAGCCATCGATATAGCTGATACGCGCAACACGAGTTGGCGGGTCGTTGGCGTCATTTGAGGCAGGTTGATCGAGCGTCTCAACTTGATTTGGCTGATTCGCTTGATCGGCTGGAGGAGCCTGATCCGATTGACCGGCACGAGCTTTTGGAGCTGAAAAACAGAGAAGACCGATGAGTTAAAGAAGCAGGCCCAGTCCCAGCCTGCCTGAAAGTGTGGTCTTCAACATGAGTTGGTCACCTTGTCCCTGGTCCGGAGCTGCGGGTCCGGCAGATGGGAGCCACCCTACTATACAACTCCCACTGGGTAGAACCCCAAAGTGGAAAAGAAGTTGCCTACGGCAGGGAATGGGACGGCGATGAGGGGCGTTAGGGAAAGCTGTGCCGCCAAATTATCCAGCAAAACGTTTGTTATCTGCACTTTAGGATAGGGATCGCTCCAGAACTGGGTTTCCGGAGAGCGGGCGATTTCCTTCCTCTGGGTTCGCCGAGGAGCAAAACCTCAAGACGATCCGTATGCTGCGATTTCGGGACTGGCTAATGAGACGCGCCATTGCCGCCGATCTGGTAGCCGACTCCCCGGATTGTCCGGATCAGGGACCGGTCATAACCCGAATCTACCTTGCGGCGGAGGTAGTTGATGTAGACGTCGACCACATTGGTCGTGGTGTCGAAATTGATTTTCCAGACTTGCTCGACGATGGCTGTGCGTGTGACGGCCTGGCCCTCGTGGCGCATGAGGAACTCGAGGAGAGCGAATTCCCTGGGACTTAAATCGATAGGGCGGCCTCCCCGCTGGACGGCGTGGGCGAGACGATCGATCTCCAGATCGCCAACCTTGAGCATCGCGCGGGCGGGGCGGCTTCCTCGACGCAAAACGGCGCGGATACGCGCAGCAAGCTCTGCAAAGGCGAAGGGCTTTGCCAAGGAATCGTCGGCACCGGCATCGAGCAAGCGGACGTGATCTTCCGCAAGGCTCGCGCCGGTGACCATGAGAACTGGCAAGTCCGGCTTCTTCGCACGTATATTGCGAAGAACATCGAGGCCGCCTTCGGCGGGTAAATTGAGATCCAGAATTACAAAATCGTACGGCTGGTCAAAAGCCAGACGCTGGGCTTCCCCACCGTCTGAAACCATTTGTACGGAAAACTCTTCCTGCTGCAACCGTTGATGGAGAAACTCCGCCAGCGGCGCGTCATCTTCAGCGACAAGAATGCGCATCGGCACACACCGTACAATAAATTTGGAAGGGGTAAGACGATATTGAGCGCGACCTGGGAGGTGTGTCAACGAAGTATCGAGAGGTGATGGCGCAAAGAGTATCCCCCGGCCGGAGGCTTGCGGGATCGATGTGCGGTGCGCGTGAGTTGGAGGGAGGAGGCCTGGTCCCCTTTAGGGAGGTGGCGACAACGGCGGGTTCTTGCACCACGCCAATCACCTCATTTGACTTCGCCACGAATCGGAAGTATCTTCGAAAAAAGTACGTGTGATACGGAGGAATCGATGAATCGCTCACTTTTTGCAGGAATGTTATCTCTATTGTCATTTACTGTAACGTTAGCTGGTTGCACCAAATCTTCGAATCCATCGGCCGTCTCGGATACCGCCTCCTCTTCCTCGCCGTCGAGTTCCGCATCCGATAAGAGAGCTGACGCGCCAAGGCCCCTGCCTATTATAGTTCCTGCGGATACTTCCATCTCTGTGGTCCTCGATCAGCCGGTTGGGTCGAAACTCAGCACGACGGGCGAAACATTTAGCGCAACCGTGGAGGCTCCTGTGGAGGTAGATGGCAGGGTGGCAATTCGCAAGGGTGCGCGCGCTACAGGGATTGTGAGGGAAGCCAAGGCCGCCGGCCACTTCAAAGGTGGCGCTGTTCTCCAGCTGGCACTTACCTCTGTCACTTTGGGCGACAAAGAGTATGAAATTCAAACTTCCGCGCCGGTCATGACCAGCAAGGGCAAAGGGAAACGAACCGCTGCTATGGTTGGTGGTGGTGCCGGCGGAGGCGCCGCGATCGGAGCGGTTGCTGGCGGCGGGAAGGGTGCGGCTATCGGCGCCTTGATCGGCGCGGCCGCAGGCACCGGTGGAGCGGGCCTCACCGGGAACCGCGACATCACGCTTCCTGCGGAAACCGCCCTGTCTTTCAAACTTCTTCAGGCGCTGGAGATCAGAGCGAGGTAGCTGCGCGCTCTCGCCGAACTCGACGTGACTCTTCGCGATTCTTAAAGCCAGCGGCGCCTCATTGCGTCTTGGCCGGCTCGCTGATCTTCGTCGCTTGCCACGCAACGGCCTGCCAGCGGCCATTGCGTCTCAGGAACGTGCCGGTGTTCCGGTAATGCGCAGTTTCTACTTTTCCGTCAGCGTGCTCGGTGCGGCCCTCCAGCCGGAACGCCACAATTACGGTGTCACCGTACTCGTGAACCGTGATGTCTTCGGCGGAATAGCTGCTCTTCCCTTCCGAGGCCGGTGATGGTTTCCCGAGACTCTCCATAATGGAGGCCTTTGTAATGACCACGCCCGTCGCCCGCGTGTAGATCAGGTCGTCAGCGAAAAACTTGTCAAAGATCGCGCGGTCGCCGCTGCCCGCGCCAGCGATGAACTCGCGCAGTAGAGCCGTGACCTCCTGCGTCCCGCTCGTTTGCGTCCGCGTCACCGTCGCGGCCACTGAACCGAGCGCCACCCCTATGATCACCAGTTTCGCGAATTTCATTGCCTCGCCCCCCGCTCCCGCTCTCCTCCTGATTTTTACCGGCGGAATCTTCCTGTTAGGATAGAACGATTCAGGAGCCCTAAAGAATTTAAATGGAAACAGCCTATATTTGCGACGCTATTCGAACGCCCATCGGCCGTTACGCCGGAGCGCTATCCTCGATTCGCACGGATGATCTGGCAGCGATTCCCATAAAGGCGCTCATCGAGCGCAATACCAAAGTCGATTGGAATGCGGTGGACGACGTCATCTATGGTTGCGCGAATCAGGCTGGAGAAGACAACCGTAACATCGGCCGCATGGCCTTGCTGCTCGCGGGGCTTCCGAAAGAAGTGCCAGGAGCCACCACAAATCGGCTGTGCGGTTCCAGCATGGAGGCGGTGGCCAGCGCGGCGCGCGCGATTAAGAGCGGCGAGGCTGAACTCATCATAGCCGGCGGCGTCGAGAGCATGTCCCGCGCCCCCTTCGTGATGGGCAAAGCAGACGCGGCTTTTTCCCGCGCGGCCAGGATCGAAGACACGACCATCGGCTGGCGCTTCATCAATCCCCTCATGAAAGCAAAGTACGGTGTCGAATCGATGCCGGAAACCGCGGAGATTGTCGCGGAAGAGTTCCACGTTTCGCGCGAAGATCAAGACGCCTTCTCCCTGAGAAGCCAGCAACGTGCGGCTGCGGCGATGCGCGCCGGAATTCTTGTACAAGAAATCGTGCCGGTCCCGATTCCTCAAAGAAAAGGGGACCCCATTCTGTTCAGCGCCGATGAACACCCTCGTGCGGACACCTCTTTGGCTGCGCTCTCCAAGTTGCCAGGCATCGTTAAACCCGGTGGCACGGTCACTGCCGGAAATGCTTCTGGCGTAAACGACGGCGCTTGTGCCCTGTTACTGGCTTCGGAAGCTGCCGCCAAGCGCCACGGATTAACTCCCAAAGCGCGCGTCGTCGCCGCCGCTGCAGCGGGCGTTGCGCCGCGCATCATGGGAATGGGACCCGCTCCCGCCTCTCGAAAGCTTTTTGTGAAAACGAGTCTGACGATCGGCCAGATGGACGTCATCGAGCTAAACGAAGCCTTCGCTTCGCAGGCCCTTGCCGTGCTTCGCGAGCTCGGTGTTGCCGACCATGCCAGCCACGTAAATCCTAACGGTGGCGCAATTGCTCTCGGGCATCCTCTTGGCGCCAGCGGCGCGCGTCTTGTCACTACCGCGATGTACCAGTTGCTCCGGGCCGGCGGAAAATACGCGCTTTGCACCATGTGCATCGGCGTTGGCCAAGGCATCGCCGTCATTCTCGAACGCGTTTAGTAGGCGCGCTCCGCCGGCATGCCGTTTATCCCTCTTGCAATCCGCCAAGGAAACCGTTTTCTTTCCCGGGCAGGAGTGATTACACTCAGCGCATGAACTTGCTGGACCCCTTGTTTCGCTCGCAAGCCGTCGAAAAGGTTTTCGCCAATCGCGCCACGCTGCAGGCCATGCTGGATTTCGAAGCCGCCCTGGCAAGAGCCGAGGCGCGTGCAGGTTTCATTCCGGCCTCTGCGGCTCCTGCCATCGAGGCGAAATGCCGCGCCGAACTTTTCGATATGACCGTGCTGGCCCGAGCTGCGGCCAAAGCCGGCAATCTCGCGATTCCCTTGGTGAAACAACTCACCCTGCTCGTCGCGCAAAAAGAGAAAGAAGCCTCCCGCTATGTCCATTGGGGCGCAACCAGTCAGGACGCCATCGACACAGGCCGCGTGCTTCAGTTGCGCCAGGCGCTCGCCCTGGTTTCCTCAGAACTCGATTTGTTCGCCGCGGCACTCGGCGAATTGGTGCACAAGAATCGAACGACCCTGGTTGCGGCCCGCACTTGGATGCAGCAGGCTCTTCCCACGACGTTCGGCCTAAAGGTGGCGGGCTGGCTCGACGCTATCGATCGCCACCGCGGCCGTCTGTCCGAAACCCAGGAGCGTTGCCTGGTGCTTCAATTTGGCGGTGCGGTCGGCACGGCAGCGGCTCTCGGCGCGCGCGGGCTGGACGTCGCCAGCAATCTCGCCAAAGAATTCCAGCTTCCTTTGCCGGAGATTCCGTGGCACAGCCATCGTGATCGCATGGCGGAGATCGCTACGACCCTCGGCCTTTGCTGTGGAACGCTCGGCAAAATCGCGCGCGACATTTCTCTCCACATGCAGACGGAAGTCGGCGAAGTCTTTGAGCCCTCCAGCGATGGCCGCGGCGCCTCCTCCAGCATGCCGCACAAGCGTAATCCTGTGACCTGTGCCGTGGTTTTGTCTGCGGCAGCGCGTGTGCCGCCACTGGTCGGCACCATGCTTGCCGCCATGGTCCAAGAGCAAGAGCGCGGCCTGGGCGGCTGGCAAGCAGAGTGGGAGACCTTGCCCGACATCGTCCGTCTAACCGCGGGCGCTTTGCATCATCTCACTACCACAGTCTCCGAGCTGGAAATCGATCCCCAACGCATGCGTCAGAATCTCGAGGTTACCCATGGCCTGATTTTCGCCGAGGCGGTCACCATGGCTCTCGCCGAAAAGATGCCGCGCCCGGATGCCCACGAACTTGTCCAACAGGCCTCTAAACGCGCCCTGAGCGAGCGCCGCGAACTCCGCTCCGTCCTCTCCCAAGACGCCATCCTCAAAGCTAGTCTGTCCGAGGCTGAACTCGAGCGCCTCTTCACTCCGGCCAACTATTTAGGCGTCGCTGACCAATTCATCGACCGCGTGCTGGCATCAACCGCGGCGCATCGCAACCAGAAAAGACTCCGAATAAAGTGAGCCCTATGCCCTTCGCTCATTTGCCAGATGTCCGCATCCACTACGAACTTGCCGGCCCGGCCGGCGCGCCCGTACTCGTTTTCTCGAATTCCCTCGGCGCGACCCTCTCCATGTGGAATCTGCAGCTGCCCGCACTCCAGCAGCAATTCCGTGTCTTGCGCTACGACACGCGTGGCCACGGCGAGTCTCGCGTCACGCCCGGTCCATACGCCATCGAACAGCTGGCGCGCGACGTTCTCGCCCTTCTCGACGCCCTGAAGCTCGATCGCGTCTATTTTTGCGGACTCTCCATGGGCGGCCAAACGGGGATGTGGCTCGCGTTAAACGCCCCGACCCGTCTCCGCAAACTGATTCTCTGTGACACTGCCGCAAAAATCGGCACGCCGGAAATGTGGAACTCCCGTATCGAAGCCGTTCAGAAAGGCGGCATGAAAGCAATCTCCACCGCAGTCATGGAACGCTGGTTTTCCGCCACCTACCGCGCGAACTCTCCCGAGGCGGTGGCCACAATCAAACTCGCCCTCGAAAGCGTACATCCCGAAGGCTACATCGCCAACTGCGCCGCCGTTCGCGATTTTGACGCCCGCGAAACCATCGCCGCGATTACCGTCCCCACTCTCGTGATTGCCGGAACGCACGACGCCGCTACCACTCCCAGCGACGGGCACTACCTTGCCGACCGCATCGCGGGCGCGCATTATGTCGAACTCAACGCAGCCCATCTTTCCAATTTGGAAGAACCCGCGGGTTTCACTTCCGAGGTCAGCACATTTCTGCTTTCCCCATAAGGCAAAATATTCAAGCCAAAGGGCCCCCGCCCTTGCCGTACCTTAACCGGACCTAAATTCCCAATAACCTTTGCTGTTTTCCTGCGTCCAAAGGAATAAAGCGGAAAACAATGCCCTTCGGCATTCAAGCTCCGGCGCAAGGGTGTAGCCGGAGACAGAGTTCCGCTGTGTGGGGCACAGAGTTCCCGGTTGAAACTATACGGCTACGCTGTAATAGGGGATCCCAGGTATGGGTGCCTTTAGCAGAAGCTACTTGCAGGACCGCACTAGCGAGCCCATCCCGAATGAAATCATCGGCGCCACAGAAAATCTTCGTCTGAGTTTGATCTCGGATAAACCTGGATTGGTCGAATTCCTTGGCTCACCCCGTGTGGTCGTTTCCGTCCACATAGGACCTTCGGTGGCCGTTGATTGCCGGCGCGCAGGCCAGCGGCACCGCGGAACCACGATTCATGGCGATCTGGAAATCATTCCCCCGCACCTTGGCGGCGTCTGGGAAATCAAATCGCGGGATACGGCTTTGGTGATCGGACTCAAACTTCGCGTCCTCGAACGCATCGTCGAAGAGTCCGGCGGAGATCCGCGGAAACTGCAAGTGTTCAATCGTTTTCAGGCTCGCGACCCGCAGATCGAACACATTGGCTGGGCTTTGAAAGCGGAGATGGAGAACGGGTATCCATCCGGCCGATCCTATATGGACGCACTCGCGACGGGCCTGGCTACCAGAATCGTGCGGAATCATAGTTCGTTGGCTCGCCCGCACCGCCCAATGAAAGCCGCAATGCCTGGCCGCAAGTTGAAGGCTGTGCTGGGGTATATCGAAGACAATCTGGGGCGCGATCTGGGGCTTGGCGAAATCGCCGCCGCATCTGGTTTGAGTGTTTCCCATTTTAAGACGCTGTTTCGGAAATCCCTGGGTATGCCGCCGCACCAATATTTGCTTCGCCGCCGCGTGGAGCGCGCGGCTATGCAGCTACGCAGCGGAAGCATGCCAATCGGCCAAATCGCCTTGGAGAATGGTTTCTGCCACCAGAGCCATCTTGCACTGCACACGCGCCGCGTTTTAGGTCTAACGCCGCAGGAGCTCAGAAACACCTGAGAAAGGCTCTCTCGCCTAAAAAATGAAATCCCTACGGATAGTGACGACCGATGCTTTCCTGGACTCTGCGACTCGGTTAGTGAATCTAGCCGCTCAAACGAGTTCATCCGATTCTGCTTCCGCCCATACGATTTTGAGCGACACCGTTTTTGTCCAGGCCCATGATTCCAAGCAGTTGCAAGTTCCACTCCGCAGCGGAAACGAATTGCGTATGGCGCGGAAAACCTGAAGAGTTCTTCCACCTAGGACGACGATGACCGACCTACCAAGAGCCAAACTCTCCGGAACTGTTTTAAAGGAACTCCCTGAGGAACCCCGGGATGTGCCTCTCGGTCCCGCGGTTCATCCCGCTGCGCCCGAAAGAGGGTCGAAGATTGCGGAATTCCGTCCGCGATCGGAGATGCCGCCAGGGAAACCAATCAAAATCGCTATCAAAACCAAGGGCAAGATTCTCCTCATCCCTCCCGGAGACATTCTTGCTGTGGAAGCCGAGGGAAACTACGTCTTGTTGCGGCGTGCCACGGATTCCCACTTGTTGCGCGAGTCGATTTCGACGATGGCGGAGAAGCTCGAAGCCTATGGTTTCATTCGCATCCACCGCTCCGCCTTGGTCAATGGGTCTTCGGTGGATGAGATCCACCCCGGGACTAGCGGAGAGTACATGCTGCGCATTGCCGGAGGCAGGCAGTACATGGTCTCCCGAACCTATAAAAACAATTTGAAATCGCTGGCGCACGCTTGGATCGGCACACAAACTTTTGCGGATGAGTGATGCCTTTTGGAACGCTCGAGAGGGGGGTCCTGACTTCTCCTCCGAAAACTGCAAAACCTGCAGCCTCACAGCCCACTCCGCTCTCACCCAAATCACGCTCTGGAGTGCTTCCCGTGTGCACGCTCCTCGGCTGGAGCTGGCCCCTCCGTTACAGAAAGCCGTGTTCCTCTATGGCAGATCCTTGCTCAACCTCTCCACAACCGCTTTGGACTCCGTCACTGGCGGATTGTTCAAGTACTTCCCAAAAAAAACCAGATACCTCTGCCACCTGTCCTGAATGTGCCGCGGTTCCACGAACCCATGGTTTTCCCTGGGATAGGTCACGTACTCCACTGGCACCTTCCGGTCGTACAGCGCCCGATAAAACTCCTCGGCCTGCGGAATCGGCACGCGCGTGTCGGCCTGGCCGTGCAGAATCATCGTCGGCGTCTTTACATTTCCCACAAACTTCATTGGCGAATGATCCCAATATTCCTGATAGTTGTCCCACGGCGCCTTCGCAGTAAAAAACACTCTCAGATAGCGATGAATGTCGGTCTCGGAATACATGGAATAGAGATCGGGTAGCCCCGCCCCAGGCGAGATCGCCTTGAAGCGATCTGTCTGCGTGTCGATCCACATCGTCATATATCCGCCGTACGACCATCCGAACGCGCCCAGCCTGTCCGGATCAGCCCAGCCTTTATCCACCATGGCCTGCACTCCGCTCATGTCGTCCTTGAAATCGCCATTTCCCCAATCGTTCAGATTCGCCGCCTCAAACTTCTCCCCGCGTCCGGTCGACCCGCGGAAATTCGGTTGCAGCACCATGTACCCATTGGCCGCCATGATCTGCTCCGTGGGACTGAACGAAAGCAGCGAAGCCCCTGTCGGACCCCCGTGCGGATTCAACAGAAACGGAACCTTGTGCGTCCCGTCAAAGTCCACAGGCTTCGTCACAATCCCGTCAATTTCCATTCCGTCTTTGCTGCTTTTCCAGCGAACGACTTCGCTCGACGCAAGCGCGTAATCCGCCAGCCACGCATTCTGGTTCGTAATGCGCTCCAACGATCCAAATCCCAAGTCGCTGCGGAACACTTCATCCGGATGCGTCGAATCGCCCCACGTTCCAACCGCCGCCTGCCCATTCGCGCTGATTTCCGCCAGGTTGACCACTGTCGCCGCGTCCGTCAGCGGCCGCACCGTTCCCGCCGCCACGTCCGCCGCGAAAATCTTCATCGCTTCGTGGTCATCCGCACTGAAATAAACCGTTTTGCCATCCCGTGACCAAACTGGCTCGCCGGCATTCAGCTCAAACGAACCGCTCAACTTGCGTGCCGCGCCACCGTTCGCGTCCACAACAAATAGATTCACCTTATAAACCACCAACCCGGAGCTGCTCAAATACGCGATCCACTTCCCGTCCGGCGACCACCTCGCCATCTGCGTCGGGTCAGCCGTTTCGACGACCTTCCGCTGTTTCCCGCTTGCCACATCCAGCACCCAAGCCGTTGATAACGCTATGTCATCCAATCGCGGTGTCGGATTGGTCGTCAGCGTGACTCGCGCCCCGTCGGGCGACCAACGCGCATCGCTCGCGGTGAAATCTCCCTTGGTCAATTGCTTCTCCTCGTTCGTCGCAATGCTCCAGGTCCAAAGCTGCCCCATCTTGAAGTCATGATCCACTACGACGGCGTCATCCTTCTGCTTTGTGCGCTTTTCTTCCTCGTCGCTCAACGGAACCGTCGCGGTAAGCAACAGCGTCTTTCCGTCGGGTGAGAACTGAAATCCCCTTACACCTGATTTATGTTTCGTCGCCTGCCAGGGCTCGCCGCCATCCGCGTACATGAACCACACCTGCGGCTTCGCGTCTTTCTCATCCCCCGCGTCCATCGTGAACCCCAGCAATTTTCCGTCCGGCGACCATTCCAGGTTCGAAACGCTCTTCTCGCCCCGCGTAAATTGCCGAGCCGCGCTGGCTGGACCCGCCGTCGGCACCACCCAAAGTTGCGTCACACTCTTCCAAGCTGTGTCCTTCTCTTTGTCCATGGCGTTCTCAGCCACCAAGTAAGCGACGCGCGCACCGTCCGGCGAAATCCTCGGCGAACTGACACGCGCCACGCGCAAGGCTTCCGCCGTGCCAAACGGTTTCTTGCCGTCCTTACTCCGCGCAGTCGCCGTCTCCTGGCTCGACGGATTTTGCCCAGCCACCGCCAGCGGCGCCACAAACACGGCTGCCATCGATATCCCGCACACCAATTTCCTCATCGCCATGCCCTCCCCGGAAATCCATGCAGCCCAAGAAACATTCGTTTCACATCGCAACGACGCCGCGAAGTATATGGGCAACCTCTCGTCCGTGCAAGGCAAACGCATTTGCCGCAGCGCTTCTATTGCCATGCTGCAAGGCGATTCGGCGAATCCAACACAGCGTTCTCCGGAATTTACAGGCAGCCGTGCGCAGGCCCACACGGACGTGGGCGGTCCTGAATTCAAGAAGTTGGGCGTTCCCTTATTCTTGCCGCAGCGCGATCACCGGGTCGACACGGCTCGCGCGGCACGCCGGTAGAAAACTTGCAAGAAGCGCAGCAAACACGAGCACGGGAATCATAATCGCGAAACTCGAAATCTCCAGGGACTGCATCCCCTCAACCAATTGCTTTAAGACACGCCCCGCTGCCAATGCTCCCGCCGTACCCAGCACAACGCCGACAAATATCATCCCGAGGCTCTGCCGCAGCACCAACCATATGACACCGCCGGGACTCGCGCCCAGTGCGATGCGTATGCCGATCTCCGGCACGCGCTGCCCGGTCAAATACGCCAGCACTCCATAAGTTCCGATGCACGCTAACACCAACGCCAAACCCGCGAACACGCCAAACAGCAGCAGGAGAAACCGCTGACGGGACAGCGAATCGCTGGCCAGCTGCTCAAGGGTATGAACTTCGTAGAGAACTTGATCGCCCGCAGCCCCTCGCAATTCCCGC
>Ga0210384_10001261_pt1 | contig 35124 bp, 19 predicted proteins | sample IncBWH2MmetaG_FD_160574 | JGI IMG/M metagenome (GOLD analysis project Ga0210384, IMG submission 160574) | Forest soil microbial communities from Barre Woods Harvard Forest LTER site, Petersham, Massachusetts, United States - Inc-BW-H-2-M | ecosystem: Environmental > Terrestrial > Soil >...
CTTGCCGGCAAAGCTTTGGTTTCAGGACAAGACGCCGATCTGACAGCCTGCCAGCGTATTGTTGGCGGCACGCAGTCTATGACGGTATATAAACCCATTGCTCCCTTGGCGAGCCACGCTGCTGAAATTGCTATTGCTCTCGCCAGACATTCCGCTGTGGAACCGAATGGAAAGGTGAACAACGGGTCCAAAGATGTTCCTTCTTTTTTGCTCACGCCGATTGCGGTTGATAAGAGCAACATGGCGCAAACTGTTGTCAAAGATGGTTTCGTGAAGATCGAAGATGTTTATCGCAACATCCCCCGCGACCAGTGGCCGAAGATAGCAAGCCATTAATTGCTGAGCGATTCATCCATGAGCGAAGTGCTCACAACCCGCCTGCCATTGCTTCAGATGCAGAACATCGTCAAGACTTTTCCTGGGGTGCGCGCGCTCGATGGCGTGAGCTTCGATCTGTATCCGGGTGAGATACACGCACTCGTGGGGGAAAACGGAGCAGGGAAATCAACTCTGATGAAGATCCTCGCGGGTGTTTACTCGCACTACGAGGGAGAAATACGCATCCAAGGTGAGTTGCGCCGCTTCCGCAACGTGCACGAGTCAGGAGATGCCGGGGTTGCGGTTGTGTTTCAGGAGTTGTCGCTGGTTCCAAAGCTCTCCGTCGGAGAAAACATTTTCTTAGGACGTGAGCCAAACGGATTTGGCATTGTGCAGTGGGAACAACTTTATTCCGAGGCAGCGAGATTGCTGCGTGATCTGGATCTCGATATTGACCCTCGTACCAATACGGAACGCTTGGGTACAGGGCGCCAACAGCTTGTGGAAATTGCCAAAGCACTATCCCGCAAAGCCAGCATTCTTGTGCTCGATGAGCCTACGGCAGCGCTGACCGATGTTGAAGCCGAAAACCTGTTTTCCATCTTGTGTGACCTTCGCGCGCAAGGCATCGGCATTATTTACATTTCGCACCGCCTCGAAGAGGTCTTCCGGCTGAGTGATCGCATTACCGTTTTGCGTGACGGCAAGACCGCTGGAACAGAAGCTACCGGAAATGTAAACCAGCAGCAGGTGATTGCGAAGATGGTGGGCAGGGAAGTTTCTCAGCTTTTCCCTGTGACGAAGCGAACTCCAGGAGTGACAGCTCTCGAGGTGCGCCACATCCGGGCCGAGGACCCGGCAGCGAGCAGCAGGTTGGCCGTGGAAGATGTGAGCTTCTCAGTGCGCTGCGGTGAGGTGCTTGGAATCGCGGGACTCATGGGCGCTGGGCGCACCGAACTTCTCACCGCTATTTTTGGTTCATTCCCAGGAAGAGTCTCAGGAGATATTTTCATTCAAGGCCAGCAAGTCAAGATCTCTCGACCTGCAGACGCAATCTCCCACGGCATCGGTTTTGTAACCGAAGACCGCAAGGGATCAGGGCTCATGCTCGGGCAGACGGTTCTTTGGAACATGACGCTGGCATCATTGCCGCGCCTTTCGCGCCGTTTTTTAACGGATGAATCCCGGGAAATCGCCGCCAGCCACCCGCTGTTCCAAAATCTGCGCATCAAAGCAAATTCTCTGTTCACTGGGGTTGGCACCCTCTCCGGAGGGAACCAGCAGAAAGTGGTGCTGGCAAAATGGCTGATGAATGAAACTCGCGTACTTTTTCTTGATGAACCGACGCGTGGTATTGACGTGGGCGCCAAGCAAGAGATCTACGCAATGATCAACAAATTGGCGGAATCGGGACTGGCGGTCGTAATGGTTTCTTCGGAGTTGCCTGAGGTACTCGGACTGTGTGACCGAATCCTGGTGTTGTACAAGGGACGAATTACAGGCGAATTCACGCGAGAGGAAGCCACGCCGGAAGATGTAATGTCCCGTGCCACTGGCCAGGTAGCGTGCCGCAATTAAAGAGAGGAATGTGAATAGCAATACAAAAACGATGTTGACGCAACCAACCGGACAGGCGAAGGCAGATGAGCCGAAAGAGTTACGTTGGCAAGCTCATGCCGGCAAGGTCCGTGCGTACAGCATGGTATTTGCGCTGATTGCTCTGTGGATCATCTTTACCGTGGTGACGGATGGCATTTTTCTCGGGGCGCGCAACTTTTCCAATTTGATCCGGCAAACCGCGGTCACCGGCATTCTTTCTGTCGGCATGGTGATGGTGATTATCACCGGTCAAATTGATCTTTCCGTCGGCTCGATTGTTGGGCTCTCAGGTATGGCTGCTGTGCTGGTACAAGTCTCTCTGGGTTGGGGCCTTGTTCCTTCTTTGCTTACTGGCATCATGGTGGGCCTCGCCATTGGCGCTCTTCAAGGATGGCTCGCTGCCTATGCACGAGTGCCTTCGTTCATCGTAACTTTAGGCGGATTGCTGGTGTGGCGCGGAGTGGCGAAGGGCATCAGTGGGGGCAACACTTATCCCATCGCGGTGCACTCCTTCAAGGCGTTGGGCCAATCGTATCTGAGCCAGACGTCGGGGATCGTCTTGATGGTGCTGGCCGTTGTTGCCACCATCGCGCTTGTCTTCCACCGAAACACAATGCGCAAGCGTCATGGTCTGGAACCATGGACGACCGGCCTGGCGGTTCGCATCCTGCTGCCTTCCGCACTCATCGTCGGTTTTGTAGTTGCGCTGAATGCATATGCAGGCGTACCGATCCCCGTTCTCATTTTCGTAACTGTGGCGTTAGTTGGGGCCTTCGCAACCCAGAACACAACATTCGGCCGGTACTTATATGCCGTAGGAGGCAATCCAGAGGCGGCGAAATTCTCAGGCATCAACCTGCGCGGACATGTGCTCGCGACGTTTTGTATTCTCGGCGCTTTATCGGGAATCGCAGGAATCATTTATACGGCGCGTGTCGGCAGCGCCGGACCGGATGCAGGCACGCTGCTTGAGTTGGATGCGATCGCAGCTTGCGTCATCGGAGGTGCAAGCTTAATGGGAGGCAGGGGAAGTGTCTTAGGCGCATGTTTAGGTGCTTTATTCATGGCGAGTCTCGACAACGGAATGTCGTTGAAGAACGTTCCCGATTTTACCCAGGATATTGTTAAGGGTTCCATTCTGGTGGTTGCGGTTGGTTTAGATGTTTTTGGAAGGCGGAAGGACTGAACGTATGCCAATGTACGTTCTCGGCATTGATATTGGCACGGGCGGCACACGCGCTGTGATTATGGATGACCGCGGCAGCATCGTCGCCTCTGCCACGGCAGAACACGAACCCTTCGCGTCTCCGAAGATTGGCTGGGCCGAGCAGCAGCCAGAGGATTGGTGGCGGGCTGCGCGTCTTGCCGTGCGCCAGGCGATTGCTCAGGGAAAGCTGCAGAAAGAACAGATCGCTTGTGTTGGATTCTCGGGACAGATGCATGGCGCCGTTATGCTCGATAGTTTTGATCAAGTTGTCAGGCCCGCGCTGATCTGGTGTGATGTGCGCACCGGGAAACAATGCCAGGAGCTCAGCCAGCAAATTGGTTTCGAGCGGCTCATTCAGCTCACCTGCAATCCGCCTCTGGCGAACTTCACTCTCACGAAGTTTTTATGGACGCGAGAGAATGAACCGGAAAATTGGAGCAGAGTGCGCTCGGTCATGCTCCCGAAAGATTACGTCCGCTTCAGGCTTACAGGAGAGCGGGCCATTGATGTTGCCGATGCCTCCGGCACTCTCATGCTCGATGTGGCACGGCGTCAGTGGTCAGCAGAGGTCTTACATGCTGTTGGAATTGATCGAGCAATTTTGCCTGACTTGTATGAATCACCTGAGATTTGTGGAAAAGTTTCTGCCAAGGGTGCTGAAGAAACCGGCTTGGCCGCCGGCACACCGGTGGTGGCCGGAGCGGGAGACCAGGCGGCGGGCGCTGTAGGTATGGGAATCGTTGCTCCCGGCGTAGTGAGTGCCACGATTGGGACCTCAGGGGTTGTTTTTGCGGCTACGGATCGTCCGGCGCTCGATCCGGCAGGCCGTTTGCATACCTTCTGTCACGCGATTCCAGGCCGATGGCATGTGATGGGAGTGACCCAGGCCGCGGGACTTTCCCTGCGATGGTTTCGCGACACCTTCATGAGCGCGTGGGCACAAGATGGAGCAGACCCATATGAACGGCTCACAGCGGAAGCCGCAACGACACCGGCCGGTGCAGATGGGCTTCTGTGGGCTCCGTATCTGATGGGTGAACGGACACCGCATCTTGATCCGAACGCACGCGGAGTCCTGGTGGGGCTGACGGCTTCACACACACGCGCGCACGTCGTACGGGCCATTCTTGAAGGCGTGGCTTTTAGTTTGAAAGACACATTCACAATTTTCAGCGAGATGAACTTGCCGGTGAAGCGTATTCGGCTGGGTGGTGGAGGAGCAAGGTCTTCCTTATGGCGGCAGATTCAGGCTGACGTGTACGGCGATGAGGCAGAAATCGTCGAAGCCGAGGAGGGCGCGGCATACGGAGCCGCCATTCTTGCTGGCGTAGGTGCAGGCCTATGGCCATCCGTAGACAAGGCATGCGAGTCAGTAGTGCGGGTTGCCAACCGCGTCCAGCCCAATGCGGCCCATGCTTCGGCGATGGAATCCAACTACGCAGCGTACCGTCGAATCTACCCGGCGATGAAATCTATTTTAAGTTCCTAGAGGCATTTTGATGACTATGAGCACTGATCAGTATCAACCAAAACCGGAAGACAAATTTTCATTCGGGCTATGGACTGTAGGAAATCGCGGACGAGATCCCTTCGGAGATTTTGTGCGGCCCCCTATCTCTCCCGTGGATATCGTGGCCATGCTCAGTGAATTGGGCGCTTGGGGGGTGAATTTACACGACAACGATCTGGTGCCGATTGATGCGAGCGCGGCAGAGCGCGACCGCATCGTGCGCGAATTTAAGAAGGCGTGTAAAGAAAATGGGATTGTTGTGCCCATGGCGACGGTCTCGCTATTTTTCCATCCGGTTTTTCGTGATGGGGCCTTTACCGCAAATGATCCTGAAGTGCGCGCCTATGCTTTACAAAAAACCATGCGCGCGATGGACCTGGGAGCAGAACTGGGCGCGAAGATCTTTGTGTTATGGGGTGGCCGTGAAGGCGTAGAAACCGATGCCTGCCGTCGTGCCGATGAGGCCATCCAACACCTGCGGGAAGCCATCAACTATCTTTGCGAATACAACATTGATCGTGGATACGGATTCAAATTCGCGCTCGAAGCCAAACCCAATGAGCCGCGCGCAGACATTTATATGGCCACCACCGGCCACTATCTGGGCTTTATTCCTACGCTCGATCATCCCGAGATGGTTGGCGTCAACCCTGAGGTTGCGCACGAACAGATGGCAGGGTTGAATTTCATGCACGGCGTTGCGCAGGCATGGGAAGCCGGCAAGCTTTTTCACATTGATCTCAACGACCAGATGCCGGGCCGCTACGATCAGGATTTGCGTTTTGGCTCGGCCAACCTCAAGTCTTCGTTCTGGCTGGTCAAGTTTCTGGAGGACGTCGGTTATGACGGACCCCGTCACTTTGATGCTCACGCCTATCGCACAGAAGATAGCGCCGGAGTAAAAGATTTTGCGTGCGGCTGCATGCGCACTTACTTGATTTTGAAAGAGAAGGCCGCACGCTGGAATGCGGACCGGGAGATTCAAGCAATTCTGAAAGAGATCTCAACCACTCCCAACAGCGTTCCGCAGACCGGGCGCTACTCGAAGCAAGGGGCCGCAGCTTTGCTGGCACATCATTTTGATAAAGACGCAATGGCAAAGAAACGATTGCCTTATGAACACCTCGACCAACTCACAATCGAAATTCTCACCGGAATACGATGAGCGACAACACACGGGAGTAGAGCAACGTTTAGAAAAACTAAATCGACTTCTTTAGTTTTACTGGATTGACTGTTCATAACGAATAACCTACCGTCCTAGCCGAGCAGTAATTTCCGCGATCGCATGACCGCGCCCGCAACTTCGGGGGCGAGAGGTCTTCGAGGCGGGTGTGTGTATTTTTCAACGTGGGGGAGGGTTAATCGTGAATAGACTTATCAGCTTTTTCATCCTGTTGTCAGTCATTCTGTATACAGGAGCAGCGAGCGCGCAGGAAACGCGTGCCACACTCAGTGGTCTGGTAACAGATCCTTCATCAGCGCCGGTTGTGGGTGCAAAGATCACCGTCATAGAAATTCGTACCGGCACGAAGACGGCGACGGTTTCCGACAATGCCGGGCAATACACCGTTCCTTTTTTGCCCCCGGGCGATTATGAAATCAACGCCGAGGCCCAGGGGTTTAAGCAATTCGTTCACCGGGCAGTGCACATTGAATCGGGCAGCCATCCTGTCATTGATATCCGGCTTCAGATTGGCAACAACACCGAATCAGTGACCGTAACTGCGGAAACCCCGCTGATCAATTCAGCCGATGCTTCGATTGGCCAGGGCATGACCACGCAGCAGGTGGAAGATTTCCCGCTGAATGGCCGCAACCCGATGATGGTGACACAACTGGCCATCGGCGTCATCGCCACCGGCAATCCTACGCTGGTGCACCCATTCGACAATGGTGCAGCTTCGGGATGGAGCATGGGAGGAACGCCTGCGCAGACTGCTGAAATCCTTATGGATGGAGCGCCGAATGCCACGTGGGACAATCGCGCCGCCTACTCTCCGCCCCAGGAAGCGGTGCAGGAAGTGAAAGTCAAGGCCTTCAACACTGACGCCGCTTTTGGCCATACCGGCAGCGGCACCATCAATGAGGTCATGAAGACGGGCACGAACAAATTACATGGTTCGGCGTACGAATTTGCCCAGCCTTCCTGGGCATCAGCCAACAGTTTCTTTAATAACCGAAACAACGTCGCCCGGCCCAACACGAATTTCAATCAATATGGGCTGACGGCCGGCGGCCCGGTGATCGTGCCCAAGCTGTACAACGGTCGCAACAAGCTGTTTTGGTTTTTCGCGTGGGAGGTGCTCAAGGACGGCCAGCCCAACCCAAAGCTGCTGACCGTGCCGACGAGCGCAGAGCGGCAAGGCGACTTTTCATCTTTGCTGACCCTCGGCAGCCAAAGCGTTCAAATTTACAACCCGTACAGTGGAACGCTTAGCGGCACAAAGGTCAATCGCAAGCCCTTTATGTGCGATGCGAGTGGTAACCCATTAGCTCCTAATATGACCCCGGGGCCGACTTTCGGAACACAGGCCAGTGGCATACCATGCAACAAGATCCCACAGCAACTGCTCAACCCGGTTGCTTTGGCGTATCTGAAGTTTTATCCGCAGCCCAATGTTACCGGAACTGCGACAGGGTATTCGAATTACGCTAACACCGCGACCACCAATGACGATTACAGCAACGAGTTGGGCCGTTTGGATTGGACCATGAGCGAGCGCAGCCGGCTGGCATTTAACGTCCGCCACAACTCCGAGTTCCAATCGAAGAACAACTATTTTCTGAACAACACGACCGGTTCCGACCTGCAGCGCAACAACTGGGGCGCGACCGCCGACGAGGTCTTCATTATTAATCCCAGCACAGTGCTGAATGTGCGCGCGAACTACACTCGGTTGAACGAGTTCCATCCATCGCCCAGCGCCGGCTTCGACCCGACGAAACTCGGTTTCCCGTCGAACATTACAAGCACCAGCCAGTACCTGCAGTTACCGGCGATCAGCTTCGGCTCGAGTTGCGGCAACGATACCACGCAGGCAGCGAGCTTCGACTGTTTCAGCGGGACCGGCTCAGACCGGATACCTTCACAGTCCTATCAATTGTTTGGAGATGTGCAGAAGCAGTTGAGCTCGCATTCACTGAGGTTCGGGGTTGACGCCCGGCAGTACAAGCTGGATGCCCAGAGTTTCGGCGCCGCCACAGGAAGCTACAGCTTCGCGGGGATAGGTGCCACGAACTCATGGACAAACGGACCCACGGCTTCCACGGCCCCGGGATTTGGCCAGGATTTCGCGGCGTTCCTTCTGGGCTTGCCCACCAGCGGCACGTACAACCTGAGCAGCCGGGGCACTTACACCGGCTACTATTATGGATTGTTCGTACAAGATGACTGGCGTATCAGGAAGAACCTGACGATCAATTTAGGCCTGCGCTACGATCATGACACCCCGTACTCGGAGAAGCTTGGGCGCACAGTAAACGGTTTTGCCTCCACTGCGACGAACCCGCTTGCTGCCGCCGCTGTTCCCGCTTACAACAGCAAGCCCATCCCTCAGATCCCAGTGGGCAGTTTCAACGTGCCGGGAGGGTTAACGTTTGCCAGTCCCAGCGATGGCTCGATCTACAGCAACACCTCGCATCTGGTGAGCCCTCGGGTTGGTTTCGCATGGTCGCCAGACTTATTTAACGGAAAAACTGTTATTCGCGGCGGTTTTGGAGTCTTTGTGCAGCCCATCGCCCTATCGAATCTGGCTCCCACCGGCGCCTACTCCAGCAGCCCGGTTCTCACGCAAGAGGGCTTCAGCCAAACCACACAGCTAGCGGTCCCCAGCAACTTCTTGTTGCCGACTACCACGCTGAGCAACCCGTTTCCAGTAATCGTGCAGCCGGCGGGTTCGGCGGCCGGCTTAGCGACCTTCAACGGCCAGAGTATTGATTTTCTCGCCCCCAATGCTAAGAATCCCTATTCAGAGCGTTGGACATTTGGCATCCAACAGTCGGTTACGCCGAATCTGCTGTTCGAGATTGCCTATATCGGCAACCACTCTGTGCATCTTCCTATCGCACTCACGCAGCTCAACGGCATTCCGCGCGCCTACTTGAGTACACTGCCATACCGCGACCAGGCGCTAATCAATTCGTTGACCGCAAACACCCCCAATCCGTTTGCAGGATTGATCCCGAATGTTGCGAGCTTCAATGGCGCGACTATAGCAGTGCGGCAGTTGCTGGCCCCGTTTCCACAATACCCCGTCGCTGATTCAACCAGTTTCAGCTCAGGCGTGGTTGAGCACAATGCCAGTCTGGGCAGTTCGTCCTTCAATAGTCTCAACGTGCGCGTGGAAAAGCGGATGTCACACGGACTGCAATTGGTAACGACTTATATCTGGTCGAAGCTGATTGAGCGGGACGAGTGGCTTAACAACACCGACCCGGCGCCAGAGAGGCGGATTTCCCCCTTCGATCACAGCCACCGCTTCATCACCGCGGTGAACTATGACCTGCCGATCGGCAACGGAAAATTGTTGAATCTAGGTTCCGGTTGGATGGATAAGGTCCTGGGCGGCTGGAGGATCAACGGCATTTACACCTACCAGACGGGCGCGCCGATCGTCTTCATGAACGGCAGCACCACCAATCCGGGCGACTATTCGTTGTGCAGCGTAGCCGTCACTGCCGTCGGGAGCTGTCCAGCGTCTGCCACATTTTTTACAGCTCCTTTACTTCTGAACAACCGGCAAACGGTTGGGACCGCCTTCGATACGTCTCATTTCGCGACGCTGACGAACTACCAGTTCCAATTTCATCTCCGTACCTTGCCCACAACCTTCAGTAATCTGAGGCAGGATGGAACGAACAACCTGGATGCTTCGATTATCAAGAGATTCGCCATGACCGAGCGGGTATACATACAGTTGCGCTTGGAGGCCTTCAACCTCCTGAACCATCCCACGTTTGGTGCTCCGAACCTGCAAGCGACCAGCACCAGCTTCGGTATCATCAACACCCAGGCCAACAGGCCGCGGCAGCTTCAGTTTGGAGCGAGGTTTGTATTCTAGCTGTCTATTCCCAGCGGGCCTGGGGTGAGGAGAAATAAGGTCACACAAAGTACCTGAGAAATATCGCATCCAGATTTGAGGTCGCGCGCACGTAATGTGCGCGCGATTTATTTTGGTGGCTCTCCATGCCTGCAGATTTGCAACCCGGCTGGTCCGTGGTACTATACCAGCGCCGTTAACGTACACGGTAAAGGATTTTTGAGTGTGACGAACCTGGTTTTCGCAGCCCAACCGGGCATTTTGATGTCGACTCTGCTCATGGGTTGTATGTGTTTCCTGCTGCCGTCACGTTCGTGTCAAACAGCGGCACTGACACCGCTTCAAATCCAGGACAATATCCCATCGGTCTATCAAACTTTCACAGACTACTTTCCCATTGGTGCTGCCATCTGGCGCGGTGACATCACCGGCCCGCACAGCGACTTGTTGAAGAAGCACTTCAACAGCATCACAACCGAGAACGACATGAAATGGAAATCCATCGAGCCTGCCGAGGGCGCATTCGACTTTGCGGCTGCCGATGCCCTGGTTGCCTTCGCAAAGGCCGATCACATGAGAATCAGAGGGCATACATTGTTGTGGCACAAGCAGAATCCTGCCTGGCTGTTCAAGGATGCGAACGGCCGCGACATGCAGCCCACAGCAGAGAACAAGGTGCTGCTGCTCAAACGTCTCGAGAACCACATCCGCGCCGTAGTTTCACATTACAAAGATGATGTGTATGCCTGGGACGTGGTCAATGAGGTCATTGATCCCAAAGAACCCGATGGCTTTCGTCGAACCAGGTGGTTCCTGATCACCGGTACCAACTACATTGATACCGCATTCCGTACCGCCCACAAGATTGCGCCCAATGCCAAGCTGTACATCAATGACTACGATACGACTGATCCGGCGAAGCGAACATTTCTCTATAACCTGGTTCGCGATCTAAAAAGCCGGGGCGTGCCCATCAACGGCGTCGGACATCAGATGCACAGCAATATAGGTTATCCGTCCGCCGATGCAATCGTGGAAACAGTGAACATGTTTTCCGGATTGGGAATGGATAACCAGATCACAGAACTGGACATTAGCATTTACAAAGATTCCACCAGCAGCTACAGAGACGTGCCGGAAGAAATTCTGGTCCAGCAGGGCTACCGCTATAGGGACTTGTTCCAGGCGTTCCGCAAGTTGAAAGGCAAAATCAGCGCAGTTACATTTTGGGGCGAGGCGGATGATCACACTTGGTTGAAGAAGTTCCCGATTCAACGGCTTGACCTGCCACTACTATTCGATGAGCAATTGCAGGCCAAGCCTGCCTATTGGGGTGTGGTAGAGCCTTCACGGCTGCCGGCGCCCGCCAGTTCAAAACCAGCGGGAATTGTCAGATGAGGCAACCGGCATACGTAACTCCGCTCGCAACGATTACTCCGCGTGAGGTGAATTCGTGAAGCGCTTCCTTTATATGGCAATTCTCGGAGCGCTGTTGTTAGGAAGTACACCAGTTCTCGTGCGCGCAGAGACGGGTTACGAAGCTTGGCTGCGCTATGCCCCGGTTGACGAGACAGCCCGTACGAAATATGAATCGTTGCCTGCGAGTGTAGTTGTGCTGGGAAATTCCGTCGTGCTCGATTCAGCGCAAAGAGAACTCATTCGCGGCTTAAGGGGCATACTGGGCAGAACCCTGCGGGCTGGTAGAAGTGAAGTTCGGGAGAGAGCCATTGTGCTGGGAACTATCGCAACCATACGCGCCGAGCATCCGGCATTACACTCCGACAGTGAACCAAGCGCAGATGGTTTTTGGCTGACGACAGGGCAGGTGCACGGCTTCGATTGCCTCATCATCACAGCGACCACAGATCGAGGTGTGTTGTATGGGGTCTTTGCGCTGTTGAGCAAGATCGCACGCAACCAAAGCATAGCCAACTTGAACGAAGTGCAGCAGCCCTATGCGCCGATACGCTGGGTGGACCAATGGGACAACCTCGACGGCCGCATTGAGCGTGGATACGCCGGGCGCTCCATCTTTTTTGAAAATGGAAGTGTCCGGTCTGATTTGACACGGGCCTCAGACTACGCGCGGCTGCTGGCCTCCGTCGGCATCAACGGATGCACCATCAACAACGTGAACGCCGATCCAAAAATGCTGGAAGATAGTTTTCTTCCGCAGCTTGCTCGCGTTGCCGATGCGTTTCGTCCCTGGGGTGTGCAGCTAGCGATTTCAATCAATCTAAGCAGCCCAAAAGTGATGGGCGGCCTGGATACCTTTGATCCGTTGGATTCTCGAGTTGAAGAATGGTGGCGCAAAAAAGTTGACGACATCTACCGGCAGATTCCCGATTTCGGAGGGTTCGTCGTCAAAGCGGATTCGGAAGGGCAGCTCGGTCCCTCTACCTACGGCCGCACGCCCGCCGATGCCGCCAACGTAATTGCTCGCGCGCTTAAGCCACACGGTGGCATCGTCTTCTACAGGGCATTTGTCTATGACCGTCATCTCGATTGGCGTGAGCCGAAAAATGATCGTGCCAAGGCTGCCTACGACAACTTCCACTCGCTCGACGGCAAATTTGACGACAACGTCATCATCCAGATCAAGTACGGACCGATAGATTTCCAGGTGCGTGAACCCGTGTCTCCACTTTTCGCCGGCTTACACAACACAAATGAAGCGATTGAGCTGCAGGTGACCCAGGAGTATACCGGCCAGCAGCGGCATCTATGTTTCCTCGCACCCATGTGGAAAGAAGTGCTCGACTTCGACCTGCACGCGGGAGATACCTCTACTCCTGTGAAAGACCTGGTGGCTGGCAAGAGCTTTCATCGTCCTGCAGGCGGCTTTGTTAGTGTCGTGAACGTCGGACTGGATGCAAACTGGCTCGCACACCCGCTCGCTATGGCAAATCTCTATGCATTTGGCCGGCTGGCGTGGAACCCTGATGTGAGCGCAAACGCAATTGCAGAAGAGTGGATACAGCTCACCTTTGGTAATGATCCGGTTATCGTGCAAACCATCACGGCGATACAACTTGTATCCTGGCATATTTATGAGAGCTATACCGGACCGCTGGGTGGTGGAACGTTGACGGATATTCTCGGAAGCCACTACGGACCGGGCGTTGATTCCTCCGAGCGAAACGGCTGGGGCCAGTGGCATCGAGCGGCTCATGAAGGTGTCGGGATGGACCGGACGGTAAGCACAGGTACGGGTTATGTGGGGCAATATCCGCCGGCTGTGGCCAGGCTCTATGAATCGGTCGAGAGCACTCCCGATGAACTGCTTTTGTTTTTCCATCATGTGCCGTACACACATGTGTTGCATTCGGGAAAGACAGTAATCCAGCATATTTACGATTCTCACTATGAAGGAGCAGAACGAGCCCAGCAGTACGTTCAGCAGTGGAAGTCACTGAAGGGCCGGATTGATGAAGAACGCTATGCAGCAACGCTGGCACGTCTGGAATATCAAGCAGGACACGCAATTGTTTGGCGTGATGCCATCTGCAATTGGTTCCTGCGAGTTTCAGGTATTTCGGATGCAAAGGGGCGGGTAGGAAATTATCCCGATCGCATTGAAGCCGAAGCCATGCAGTTGCAAGGCTACCAGCCGATGGATGTAACTCCACAGGAAACGGCCTCGGGCGGCAAAGCGGTCGAGTGTAGGTTGCCGGCAAAAATGTGCTCTGCCGTGTTTCAATTCAAAGGTGCAGCGGGATGGTACGACTTAGACGTTCAATATTTCGATCAGAACAACGGAGAGTCGAAGTTCCGAGTTCTGGTAGGCGATCAGGTAGTGGATGAATGGGTTGCCAATGATCATTTACCTACTCTAAAGGTAGGCGGCGACTCTTCTACCCGGCATCGGATCGTCAATATAGCGCTGCGCCCAGGAGATGAAGTTCGCATTGAGGGAATTCCGGACCTGGATGAGCGAGCGGCATTTGATTATGTTGAGATTCATCCGCAGGCGAATAAATAAAAGTTGGTATGGGAGTTTGAACAGAATCTCCGTATTTATTGAAATTTAAGACAATTTCGTGCTTGACAAGCTGACACACCCGACATATAGTTCACGACGCAAATTAATGTAGATGCACTAGAGCTCAGTTTGCAAGACAAATCCGGCAATATCCGTCTGGATCATATTTCTCGTAAGGCATTTTGAGTGATTGTTTTCATATATAGTTCGAGCATCAAACTAACATGAAGAGAATTGATTTTACCAACACGCAGGTAGCATCGAGTGAAACCGCGCGGGACATCAATCGCGGTGTCGTGCTGAACCTTATTCGGCGGCGGCAGCCCATCTCGCGGGCCGATCTGGCGCGCGTATCCGGATTGCAGCGAAGCACGGTTTCGCTCATTACCGAGCAGCTCATCCGCGAGAAGTGGGTTATTAACGGACCCACAGGCCGCTTGCCCCGTGGCAGGCGCCCAACATTTCTAAGGCTGAATGAAGGTCGGGCGATCCTTGTGGCCGATCTCCGGCCTGATCGCACAACGGTTGCCGTTGCGGATGTGAACGGACGTTTCCTCTCCCAGGAGGTAATGCAGACACCCTCTCATCCTCAAGCGACGGCGGAAAATCTCGTCGCGAAATTCCGTTATTTGATGAAAGCGCATCCTGACCGGATCTTTGAAGGGATTGGCATCAGTCTGCCCGGACGATTTGACGAAAAGACCCAGCGCGTAATTTTCGCGCCGAACCTAAAATGGCCCGAATTCGACTTCAAAGCCTCCATCGAGCGGGCCACGGAAATGCGGGTCGAGCTTGAGAACGCCGCCAACGCTTGTGTTCTGGCGGAGGTCTGGTTTGGCCATGGGGGCAAGGTTCGTGACCTGGTCGTGGTGACGGTGTCCGAAGGTCTCGGCACCGGGGTCTTCACGAATGGACAACTCACGCGGGGCCTGAACGGCATGGCGGGTGAGTTCGGCCATGTCTCGCTGAACCCAGAGGGCCCTCAGTGCACCTGCGGCGGTCGAGGCTGCTGGGAGGTCTATGCGTCGAATCGGGCTGCGCTCCGGTATTACCACGAATCAAGCTCAGCGTCGGATGGCCCAAATTTTCAGGATTTGATGGCGCTCGCAGATGCGGGGGACGCACTGGCAATCAAGGCCCTGGACCGGATGGCGCACGCCATCGGTAGTGGGATGCGCATGATCGTTGCCGGGCTGGCGCCGGAGGAGATCGTGCTCGTCGGCGATTTCACGCGTCAGTGGCAACGGTTTGGTCCCGTGATCGAAGCCGAAGTTGCAGCCGGGGTCCTGGTCGGAAAGCCGCCACGCGTGCGACCGGCAGAAGGAGTTATGGCACGTCTGCGTGGAACCGTTGCGCTGGTGCTGCAAAAGCACTTCGGTCCATCGGCTGATGCGGTCGAAGAAGAGAGGCCAGCCTGGGTAAGACAAAGAGTAGTTCGTTAGTACTGCGGTAGGACAAGACGGGGAACTGGTCCGGGACAGTAATTCGGGCCAAGTTAACTAAACAAAGGAGGAATTGCAATGTTCAGAGAGACTCAGAGAAATGGGGCAATTGAGGCACGTACAAATTGCAAACACACAATCGTATGTTTCATGCTGCTGCTGGTATGGATGTTCTGCACTACGGTCCACGCACAAGTTCTTTATGGTTCCTTGACCGGTAACGTTACCGATCAGACCAGCGCCATCGTGCCGCAAGCGAAAGTGGAAGCGGTCAGTGTGGGGACGGGCGTGATACGGAATGCCGAGACTGATTCCAATGGCATCTACCGCTTTCCCGAGCTGGTGCCCGGCGTTTACAAGATCTCATTTTCGGCATCGAACTTCGCCACAGTTGTAGTTGAAAATGTACGCGTGGAGGTGAATACATTGCGCCGCGTGGATATCAAGCTCAAAGTGGCGGCGTCCACGCAAACCGTCGAGGTGACTGCGGCCCCTGCGTTGCTGCAGACCGACAAGGCCGATGTGCATACCGACCTGACGGCTCAACAGGTCGAGAATCTGCCGACCATGGGTTCTCAGGGGCGCAATTTCCAATCGCTGCTGCGCCTCGTCCCCGGCGTTGGGCTGACGGCAGAGACCAACTCGCTCGCCGGCAACCCACAGCGGGCGATCAATGCCAACGTTAACGGGCAGTCCAATCAGACGGTCAACACCCGCATCGACGGCGCGCAGGATGCGTATCCCTGGCTGCCCGCGAACGTCGCCTATGTCCCGCCGGCGGATGCGATTGAGACGGTCAATGTCGTGACCAACTCGTTCGATGCCGAGCAGGGCATGGCTGGCGGCGCCGCCGTCAACGTGCAGATCAAATCCGGTACGAACCAGTATCACGGCAGCGCTGATTGGTTCCACACCGACCAGAACTTCGCCGCACGAAATTACTTCCAGACGAATCCCACGATCTTCCCGAAAAAGAACAGGAACAACCAGAACCAGTTTGGCGGGACCTTCGGCGGTCCGATCAAAAAAGATAAACTGTTCTTCTTCATTGATTACGAACGCACAACACAGCGGCAAAAGGCTGGGCCTGATACCCGGACATTGCCGACGGCGGCAATGGCGAGCGGCGACTTCCGCAATTTGCCGGGCAATCCCATCATCTACGACCCGGCCACCGGCAATGCGCAGGGTGCGGGAAAAACGCAGGTTTCGTGCAATGGCGTGTTGAATGTGATCTGTCCTAATCGCATTGATCCAGCGGCTGCAGCCATGATCAAGCTGCTGCAACCGTCGATCGCGCAGGTTTTCTCGACGGCTAACGGCTTGAGCAACTTCGTCGGGAGCTCAACCGCGTTATTTAATCGCGACACTGCGGATGTCAAGATCAACTACGTGCCCGACTCGAAAACAACCGTATTCGGACGCTACAGCCTCTCCAAGACTTTGGTGTTCGATCCGCCGTTGCTGGGCGCTGCGGTGGGCGACGCCACCGGCGGCGGCCAACTCGGCGACGCTCCCGGACTGATTCAGAGCGTCGGCCTCGGCGCTACGTACACGTTCACTCCTAGCTTGTTGCTGGATTGGAACTTCGGCTTCACCCGCCAGCGGCTGGGTTCGACATTCGACCTCACCTCGCCCAAAGGACTCAACGACTTGCACATCCCTGGAACCAACAACGCGGGCGCTCCTGGTAACCCATCCCTGTACTACGGTCTTCCTGGGTTCTCCTTTCCCACGGGCGGCGCGAGCTTTGGCAATGCGCAACCCGCCAACCCGTTCCTGTTCCGCGACCAGCAGTTTGTCTCAGGCGCGAACCTGAGCTGGATGAAGGGCAAGCATGCCTTGCGCGGCGGCATCGAGTGGAATCATAGTCAACTGAACCATTTCCAGCCGCAAGGCGGCACATTTCAGGAACCCCGAGGCGCGTTCCAGTTCAATGGCAATGTTACTGCTCTGCAGGGGACGACTCCCACATGGTTCAACTCCTGGGCTGATTTTCTGCTCGGCCTGCCCAGCACAACCGGAAAATCGATTGCGCTGTTCAACCCGACGGCGCTGCGCTGGTCGCAATGGGCGTGGTACCTGCGTGACCAATGGCAAGTGACTCCCAAGCTGACGCTGACTCTGGGTGTTCGCTGGGAGCGCTATCCGTTCGGATATTCCGATAACGGGAAGGGTCTGCGCTATCTCGATTTGAACACCGGTAACGTTCTGATCGGCGGATACGGCACCGTTCCACGCGACGACCGTGTGGATGTGGGCAGTGGGCAGTTCTTGCCGCGGATCGGGATCGCCTATCGTCTAACATCTTCTACGGTGATTCGTGCCGGCTACGGGCAGAGCGCCGATCCCAACAACTGGCGCTACTTCCGCAACGCGTATCCTGCAAATATCATTGTGAACAACGCCGTGGCGAACAGTGCCAACTTCATCCCCGTGGCCAGCCTGACGGGCCTGAACGGCGCCGGCCTGGGCAGCGGAAGCTACAACGTCCCGACCGGCATCGTGCTGGTGCCGCTTCCTGACCTGAGCAGCGGCGTCATCCCGCTACCGACCAACGCCAGCACGACGACCATTCGGAATCCCTTCCGGCGTGGGTACATCAACTCCTTCAATTTCATGGTCCAGCAGGAGTGGAAGGGCTTAGTACTCGAGACCGGCTACGTCGGTGCGCGCGCCATCCGGCCGTTGGTTAACATGAATGTCAACGCGTCACCACCGGGGACCGGCAGCGCCGGCGGACTGCTGAGTGTTGCGTTAGGCGCAAATTACACGGGGAACATCAACGCGGAGGTTCCTTTCAAGAACAACTATTACGACTCTATGCAGACCAAGATCACGCGCCGGTTTAAACAGGGCTCCACGGCCGGCTTTGTGTGGACGTGGTCGAAGACGACCGACTACCAGGGGAATGAGGAGCTTGCCGCTTTGAAGTTCCCTTACCCAACGTATTGGGGGAGGAACCGCGCGGTGGCAGATTTTGACCGGACCCACAACATCAAGATCTACGGCCTGCTGCTGCCGCCCTTCGGCAAAGGACAGCGGTGGGCGCAGAGCGGTGTGGGCAATTGGCTACTCGGAGGCTGGCAGATAAGTCCTGTCATCAGCCGCCTCACCGGGCTGCCGTTCACAGTGACCTCGGGCGGTAGTCTGAACGCGAATGGCTCCATCCAGACAGCCGATCTTGTTGGCCAATTTCACCTGACCAACGGAAGGCCACTGCCCACCGGCCAGACTTGTGCTCAAAGCGATCCCACGTGCCACTTCTTCGACGCGAGCGCGTTCGCGGCACCGTTGATTACTAGCGCGGCCACTGCTCATTACGGAAACACCGGCCGCAATCAGTTCCGCGGTCCGGGCTACTTCGAAATGGACCTGAGCGTGAGCCGTGCCTTCAAACTTACGGAGCGGTTCACACTGCAACTGCGGGCCGACGCTTTCAGCTTGACCAACACACCCCATTTTGCGAACCCGAACACCGGATGCCCAGGCTCTGCGACAATTGCTGGTCCGGCTGCGGGCAGCGGACAGTTGTGCAGCACGGGTAGCAACAACAACTTCGGGGTGATTACCGGCACTCTGCAACCGGGCGGCTTCTTCGGTCCGGACTCCGGCGCCCGCACAATCTGGATGGGGGCGCGCGTGACGTTCTAACAAGCGGGTCCTCGAGCCAGCCTCGGAATGTCTCTGTATTAGGCAGCAGGCCGGCCGGCAGCGAGTTGTATAGCAAAGACTTGCTGCCGGCTGTTTGTTATGTAACGTTTCCTGATCTTCAAGGAAGAATCTGTTTCATGGGCCATCCTGCGTTTGACCTTACATCCAAGACCGCTGTAGTGATCGGCGGCACTTCGGGAATCGGTTTGGCCCTCGCAGAAGGATTAGCACTAGCGGGAGCTAATGTAGTGCCGAGCGGCCGGCGTGCCGAGCTGGTTGCATCTGCCGCAGACAGAATCAGGAAGTTCGGCCGCAGATCGCTGGCGGTTAGTTGCGATGTAACCGACCGAAAAAGTATTGAAACGCTGCTTCAGGCAACATGCGCGGAATTTGGCCGAGTGGAGATTCTCGTCAACTGCGCCGGTACGACCCAACGCAGCGCAACTGTGGATGTCTCTGAAGATAATTGGAACAGTATTCTCGATACAAATCTCAGTGGCACATTGCGGGCCTGCCAGGTCTTCGGGCGCAAGATGATGGAGCAGAAATACGGACGCATCATTAATATAGCGTCTCTGTCTTCGCTGGTGGCCTTTTACGAGGTTGCCGCATACTCGGCCAGCAAAGCGGCGGTGGCTTCTCTAACAAAATCTCTGGCCGTCGAATGGGCCCCGCATGGCGTATGTGTAAACGCGATTGTGCCTGGCGTCTTTCAGACAGATATGAATGCAACACTTCTCAATGGCACGCCGCGAACGCGGGAAGTGCTTCTTCGGACGCCAATGCGGCGCTTCGGAGAGCTTCAAGAGCTCGTGGGTGCTGCCGTGTTCCTGGCTTCTGATGCCGCCAGCTTCGTGACAGGTCATCTACTGGCCGTGGATGGTGGGTTTCTGGCCAGCGGCGTGAATCAGTAAACGGAGGTCTTCTTGAGAAAGAATTGGATTGTTGTTGCCTGGGTGTTCAGCAACCTATTCGTGGGATTTGCATTTGCAAGGCAAAACAAATCAACAGTGGCGAGCGAAGATGGTCATTGGGTGGGCAGCTGGGCCTCATCGCCTCAACTTGGGGACCCGGCCAACGCTCCGCCAGCGCCGGGATTCACAGATAGCACGCTGCGGCAGATCGTGCATGTGTCAATCGGCGGGAAACGATTGCGCGTACGGTTTTCCAATGCCTTTGGCTCTACGGCGCTCACCATTCCTTCAGTCCATGTGGCTTTGGCTGCCGGTGGCAGCGCCATTAAGCCGGAAAGCGATAAGGCGGTCACCTTCCACGGCCAGTTATCAGTGACCATTTCGCCTAGGGCGCTGATAGTCTCCGATCCTGTTGAGTTTGATCTGGCTGCTCTCTCTGACCTTGCGGTGACAATTCACTTGAACGGTGTACCGAATGAAATCACAACTCACCCTGGCGCGAGGGCCACGTCATATTTACAAGCGGGTGATTCGGTTTCCGCCGCGGATCTGCCTTCGGCCGCGCAGACCGATCATTGGTATTTTTTGAACGGCGTTGATGTGCTGGCCGCAGGTTCGGGTGCAGCGCTGGTTACGCTTGGCGACTCGATTACTGATGGAAGAAATTCGACGACAAACAAGAACGGCCGTTGGCCTGATGATCTGGCCCGCCGCTTGCAGAATAACAAGAGCACGGCAGGCGTCGGAGTATTGAATGAAGGGATTGGCGGCAATTGCCTGTTGCATGATTGCCTGGGTCAGAGCGCGCTGGCACGCTTCGATCGCGACGTTCTTGCACAAACCGGCGTGCGTTGGCTGATTGTGCTGGAGGGAATTAACGACATTGGGACACGCATCGCCGCCCGCAAGCGCAACGAACCGTTCGCGTCTGCACAGGAATTGATTGGCGCCTATGAGCAGATCATTCTTCGTGCCCACGCCCACAATATCCGCGTTTATGGGGCAACGATACTGCCGTATGAAGGAGCATCATTCTACTTCAGTCCTGATGGTGAAGCCGACCGCCAGGTCATCAATCAATGGATTCGCACCAGTGGAAAATTTGATGCTGTGATTGATTTCGATGCCGCCACGCGCGATGCGCAAAACCGTTCACGTCTTTCTGCGACCGCCGATAGCGGCGACCATCTGCACCCAGCCGATAAGGGTTATCAAATCATGAGCGATACGATTGACCTGAAACTGTTTGCAAAATAAGGGATCGAGAAGCAGAAGCCCCGACACGTCTCGCCCGATAATCATGATCGGGCGTTACTGACTGGCCTCGCCGCTGAGATACGATAAACATTGTTGCAGGCTGGAATTGAGTGGCTCGTCTGTGTTGACCGTCAGCTTGGGATGGCTGATCTCCTCGAAATCAGCTTTCAGCTTCAAATAAGAGTCATAGTTGCGGTTCCTGGCGGGATGAGGGTCCGTGAGTCTCCGTCTGGCATTATCATCGGAGCACGTGGTGTGAATGATTTTTATTCCGCATCCCAGACCGGTTGCCCACTTCACAACGTTTTCAATTTGATATTGAAATGCGAACGGCCGGCCATCGATGAACAGAAAGGCCGGTCGTGTGCCTTTCTTAATCAGATAAGTTGCAGCCTGCAAAAGAATCTCTAAACAGAAATCATCCTGCTCCTGCGAGTATTCAATCCAGGGCTCGGGAAATAGACCCGCTCGGATTACGTCTTTGTCCAATACCACGCCGTGCAGCTCAGCAGAAAGCAATCTCGACAGCGTGCTTTTTCCCGAAGCGGGCAGGCCTGCCATGACGACCACACATGTTTTACCGAGGGCCATATAATAATCAAACTCCACTCTGCAGTACGAGAAAGGATGTTGGTCGCGTGCCCGAACTGCCGGACGTCGTAGTTTATATTGAAGCCCTCGAACAGCGCATCCTCGGGCACGTTCTCGAGCGGGTCGAGGTCCGCGGGCCTTTTCTTTTGCGGACCGCTGTGCCCCCGGTTGAAGCGGCCCACAGCCGCAGCGTGACTGCATTGCGCCGCGTGGGAAAGCGGATCGCCATCGGCCTGGACAACGATCTCTGGCTGGTGTTCCATCTGATGATTGCCGGACGGCTGCATTGGAGCCAGGAGCGAAAAACGCCGGACGGAAAGCGCACGCTCGCGGCCCTTGATTTCGATTCCGGCACGCTCACTCTTACCGAAGCCGGGACCAGAAAGCGGGCGTCGCTGCATGTAGTAGCGGGAGAAGTTGGACTGGCGAATCTTGATCCTGGAGGCATAGATGTCTTCTCGGCTTCGCTAGAGCAGTTCAGCGCGGTCCTGACCTCGGAAAATCACACACTCAAGCGGGCGCTTACCGATCCGCGATTATTCAGCGGAATCGGCAACGCATATTCTGATGAGATCCTTTATCATGCCCAGCTTTCGCCGGTTGCCCTGACGCAGCGCATGTCCCCGGAAGATATCAGCCGGTTGTTTGAAGCAACCCGCCATACGCTTGCGGAGTGGACCCAGAACCTTCGCGTCAAGGCGGGCGAGAAATTCCCCGAAAAGGTCACAGCCTTTCAGGAGCGAATGGCTGTACATGGCAGATACGGCAAACCCTGTCCACGATGCGGCACGAAGATTCAGCGCATTCGTTATGCATCCAACGAGACCAATTATTGTGCGCACTGTCAGACCGGAGGAAAGCTGCTCGCAGATCGTGCCCTCAGCCGCTTGCTGCGCGAAGATTGGCCGCGAACCCTTGAAGAGCTGGAAGAGCGGCGGAAAGCTTAGAGCCGACTTTACCCTTTAGTAAATTTCCGGCTTTGCTCTTCCAGGCAGAACATTACCCACTTGCAGCAAGTGTTTGAACCTCGCTGAAACAGCCTGATTACCTCGTATTTATTGGGGAAAGTCGCTGTCGAGGCGGGGCACTTGCTGGTAGTACTCAGTGTTTACTGAGTAGATATCATCCGCAGGCAGCTTCTGAGTACTGTATTGCTTTTGCAAATTTTCAAAGAACCTCTTGCCCGCATTCCTGAGAATGCCAGATACACTTCCGGAAACGATGGTAGTCCGCGTTTCGTCAGAAGGGAAGATTTTGATACCACAATAGGACCATGAGGTCAGGGGTGAAAGAGAGGCATGCCGCGCTACGGCACAGCCGGGGACGCCTCCACCCCACCACGCGCAAAACCGGCGCGCGGCGGGACCCCGGTTGTGCCACTATGTCTTAAATTCTTTGCCTTTCGACAATTTTTAGGTACCTGCCAAACCGTCTCCTTATTGTCATGTTGAGCGGAGCGCCTGGAGAAAATCTGTAGCCTTGAGACCGACGGGCGCGCAGTCGAAACACCCGACAAAGCTTACGGAAGAAATGCTGCCGTAGGGAATTCTCCCCAGAGTGTGTCCCGCAACGTCAGGCTGTGACTTCCACTCGCGGCGATCGTTGCACGTAATCCTGGAATGTAGGGCGGGAAGCGGTTGCGCGCGCCAGCCCGTTGCGCTGGCGGCGGCATCGGAAAAATTCCCTGATGCGGAAATGTAGACCGAAACCTTCTCGGGGTGTTTCGACTCCGCGCTTGAGATTCTGTAAGCTTGCCCATGGAGTCGTGGCGCTCTGCTCAACATGACAGAGGGAAGGAACATGGCGCGTGGATGCTTTACAAAAACGCTGCTCCTCCTCCTTGCGGCTTGCCGCGTTGTGCCACACCAGTCTCGCTGCTCTTGGCCGACTTGTAGGACCGCCATTTTCCATACACGATTAATAAAATTACCAACAGAAGGCTCGCGCCTGATATTGCAGCTCCTAAGGTTCGGTCCCGCGTCCGCATGAAAACAATGTGAACGTGGTTTTCGCCAGGCTGAAGCGGAATCATCATTTGCCCCGTGACTTCGCGGGTTTTAGTGGCTGTCAACCGGTCATTGACCTCAACGCTCCACGCAGGATAGTTAAAGAGGCGCAGGACCGCATGGCCGGACTGGGCGACGCTGACGGTAAATATTTTTGATTCCGGAGTCCACTGCTGCACATGAAGTCGAAATTTCCCCCCGCCTTCGACTGCGACCTTGCGAGCGTCTTGTTTGATCTCATAAGGGTCGGCATCGGTCGGGACGTATTCGTCCGTGCCTTCGTAACCCTTGCCCGTTTGCAGGTTATCAACCATTTCCGCAATGTCAGCGGCCCTATCCCACCATGGGGGCTGCTTGTGCCAGACTACCGCCAGAGTACCCAGCAGGAGAGCACACACCAGCAGTCTTGGCAGCCAGCGACGTAACCCCAAAGTTATAAGCAAGACAAAAGCCACGTTCAGGCATAGCAGCCATCGCCAGGGGAGCTGTATAAAACGCAATTTGGGCAGGTATTGCCAGAAAATTACGGTGAAGGGAAGCATGAGAAGAGCTGCTGCGCTGCCCCACGCAGCCAGGATCCACCAAAGCTCTGGATTGTCGCGACGGTTGCGGCGCGAAAAGAAGAACGCTCCCAAGAGCAGGGTAATCTCTGCTACTGCCACCGTTGAAACCAGAAGGTTGAACTGGTTGTGGTCAGCGTCGTTGATCATTGTGAAAAGAAAATTTTCCTGCGGATTTAGACCCGGAGAGAGGACCTGCCAGATGTTTACCCACTTTTCTTCGTAGACGGCTGGAAGCAAATAAAAGCAGGCCAGCATAGCTCCTAACACCACCCCGGCCGCCCCATGCAGAAGCATTCGTGGTGAACGCTGAACGATGGCCGCAATCACCACGAACAAGGCGAGAGAATAGTTCACCATCACCGCAGAAGGTGCGTTGGTCAGCCAGGCAGCAGCCACGATGAGTGCAAGCGAAATAATGCTCTTCCACGCCCTCTGTTCAGCGCGCACAACCAACAGCACAAGCAAAGGCAGCAAAGCACTGGCTAGAAGCTCGGCATACGCACTGCGCCAATAGACGATTACGATGTGATAAGGGTTCGCGGCATACAGTGCGGCAGCAAAGATAGCATCGCGTCGCGAGACCCAATTTCGCGCAAGCAGGAACATGGAGAATCCTGCCAGCGTCAGCACAATCCACAGGTAAGCTCCCGGGACAATCTTCCAGGGGAGTGCCGCGCCCAATAAGGCCCCAAGCGTCCAGGATGCCGGCGGATAAAAAATAAAGCGTGCCTCGCCGTAACCGTAGTGCGCCAACGAAGCCCATCGTGGGTAGAAGATCCCTTGCTTCCACTGGCCCAGCACCTCCATCCACGAGTTCATGTGGAATTCAAAGTCGTGGCCGGAGGGAATGCCAAACCAAAACATTGGCAGGATCACGGCGAATGCGGCCGCGGTAATGATAAGTGCGGGAATGGGAAATAGTTTGGGGAATGGTGCAGTTGCCGTTTGGGAAAAGGTTCCTTCAGCTATGATGCCGGGATTTTGCTCGAGTGGTTCCTCGGGGACAGAGGATGGCGGCTCCAGATCTTCTTTGTCGGCTTCACAAGCCTTGTCCGCTTCGGTGCGATTATCCATAAAGGTGCATGAGCGTGGAATTCACCCCATATATTAATGCGCGGCGGGTTTTTCGCAAAAAGGGGAGCAAGAATTGGGTAAGGATGCAGTCTGGTCAAACGGTGCAATCGCGGTTTTATCGCTATTGATTGACGGAGAGAGCCTTCACTGCTGCCGGGCGGAAATGTACGAGAAGCACAAATGCCACACGCAGCCAACGTGTGGGTACTCGGCGGTATGGAGAGAACTCCCTGAGGTGGTATGGCGGGAGGAGACATCTTCGGGGTGTTTCGACTCCGCGCTTCAGATTCTGTCGGTGTGAGACAGGATGGTGGCGCTCCGCTCAACATGACAGGGACATGCAACTACGATCAACCGGTCGTTCGCACTAACACAACAACCGACCTAGGGGCCACAACATATTTCATCGTCTGAAGCGGTACACCGGTTTCCGCAAAGTCGTCTGGACTGGCTAAACTTGTATCCACCACTCGTCGCCACTCTTTTTCTGTACCCTCCTGAACAACAAAAGGCAGCTCTTCCCAATAGGCATTGATCATGACGTAAATATCATCATCGTTTTGTGAGATGCCATGAAGGCAGAATGCCAAGATGCGGGAATCGTAGGAGAGGTCGGCAGCCGGGCCGGTTCCATACCACGAGATATCTTCGCGCCAGAACCGGCTTCGGCACAGCGAGGGGTGCGCCTTGCGGAAGGCGATCATTTTTTTGAAGAAACGAAAAATATCCTGGTTTGTTTGTAACTGGTCCCAATTCAGCCAGCTAATCTCGTTATCCTGGTTGTAGGGGTTATTGTTACCCAACTGAGTGTTTAAGAACTCATCGCCTGCCCGGAACATGGGGATGCCGTTGGAGAGCATGAGCAGGGAGCAAAAATTTTTGACCTGCCGGCGGCGCAAGGCCAGCACATCTGCGGGCACGCCTTCATCGCCTTCGTGACCGCAATTCCAACTGTAATTTTCATCGGCGCCATCCTGATTGTCATGGCCGTTGGCCCAGTTTCGTTTGCCATTGTAAGAGACCAGATCGTACAGGGTGAAACCGTCATGAGAGGTTACATAATTTACGCTCTGGTACGCGTGATAGGCGTTTTCCCGGTCATCAGGAAAGATGTCGTCGCTGCCGTAAAGCCGTCGCATCAGGTTAGGGACCATTCCGGCATCGCTTTTGACGAAGCGGCGAAGGTCATCCCGGAACTGTCCATTCCATTGTTGCCAGGTGACCCCGGGGAATCCGCGGCCCAGTTGGTAGGCCCCGGCCGCGTCCCACGGCTCCGCGATGAGTCTTGTGTTATCCAGTTCTAAAGAGATCTCGCTGAAGAGAGGAGTGTCTTCCCAGTTGAGGGAGCCGTCTGCGTTGCGGCTGAAAACGGACGCCAGATCAAAGCGGAATCCATCAATATGCATTTCCCGTTTCCAGAAGCGCAAGCTGTCGAGGACAATCTTGCGGACATGTCCATGGGCAAAGTTCAGAGTATTGCCTGTGCCCGAGTAGTTAGCGTAAGGGTCGGCCGGGTTCCCGGTCAGCATATAGTACTCACTATTATCGAGGCCTTTGAAGCTATAGATGGGTCCGCGCTGGTTGCCTTCGCAGGTGTGGTTGTAGACCACATCGAGTATGACTTCAATATTGGCGTCGTGGAAGGCCTTTACCATGCTTCGAAACTCCAAGTGCTGCTCGCAAGAGTCGCCGTCACCGGCGTATTGATGGTGCGGCGAGAAGAAATTCAAAGGCATGTATCCCCAATAATTGCCCTCATTTGGATCGCGCTGAAAAACCGGCATCAATTCAACAATTGTGACGCCGAGTTCTTTCAGGTAGGGAATTTTGTCGATCAGGCCGGTATATGTGCCCGCGCGAGCAGGATCAATTCCGGAGTTAGGGTTTTTCGTGAATCCCCTGACGTGAAGCTCGTAGATGATCGCGTCGGATTCATGATGTGGCGACGGGTCTTGGGCCCAGTCAAAGGTGTCCCGATGCCCCGCCAGCACTCCCAGGGGGGCCTTGCCTGCATTCGAGCCTTCACGCATGGCCAGAGCGCGGTCGAATGAAGGCGGGAAGAGAACGCACCTTGCATACGGATCGAGCAGTATCTTTTGCGGATCGAAACTATGCAGAAAGGGCGGATTCTGGCCGGAAACAGAGTAACCATAATAGTGAGCGTTCTGGAGTTTTGAGACAGGAACTCTGCAGTGCCATATACGGGTTGACTTGTTTTTTAAGAAGTTAAAGACAAAGGCGTGTAAGGGATTGACCAAGTCAGCGGCGGTATACAGTAACAACGTAACGCTCTCAGCATGCGCCGAGTAAACCGAGAAATTGTAGGCCTGCTCTTCTTCAATCCACGTGACCCCGAGCGGGAGTGAACTTCCTTCTACTTGTGCCCACGTAGGCCGGTTGCATGTTCCGGGCCTTAATGGTTCGACTGCGTTGGCAGAATTCTCGCTGGCAAGCACAACATCGGTTTCAGTTTGCATGTCACTATCCTTGAAGAATTTCTTCTGGGTGAGTCAGCTTTTGGGGAAAGTAAGCATTGGCTTTGTACTGTTCCAGCATTCGCTGGGTATTGAAGAAGCTCCCATTTACGGCAATGGCGCTTCGCATGACCACGGCATAGGCTTCGGGCTGGCGATAGAACAAAGGAATAATTTGTTCTTCCAGCTTTTGATATAGTGATGCCGCTTCGGCTACCGTATCAATCGTCTCAGGACGGCCGTCCTGTCCAATCGCCCAGCCGGTAACGCCCTCAAAACATCCCTCAATCCACCAACCATCAAGAATGCTCAGGCTGGGCACGCCATTGAGGGCCGCTTTCATTCCGCTCGTTCCCGAAGCTTCCTGGGGCCGCTGTGGAGTATTCAGCCAAAGGTCAACGCCTGCGACCATCAACTTTGCCAAGGCCATGTCATAGTTTTCCAGGTAAACCATTCTGATATCGTCCTTCAGTTGAGCCGCGGCCGCGAAGACGCGCCGAATGAGGGCCTTGCCTCCTTCATCCGCCGGGTGCGCCTTTCCCGCGTACACGATCTGGAGTGGTCCCGTATTCTTTGCAATCGCTCGCAGGCGGTTTAGATCAGAAAAAAGCATATCAGCGCGCTTGTAGGCTGCCGCCCGGCGTGCGAACCCAATCGTCAAGATGGAAGGATCAAGTGTCACTCCGTTTCGCCGCTGCACTTCTTCGATCAACACGGCCTTGGCGCGGCGGTGTGCTTCGCGGATTTCATCCAACGAAATACCTACGGCATAGCGGAGATATGCATTGTCGCGAATCCACTCCGGGACATGGCGGCCATATAAGTCGTGAAAAGCGGATGATGTCCAAGTGACGGCATGCACCCCATTGGTGATGGCGTGAATTGGGAACCCAGGAAACATGCCGTGAGAGACTTCCCCGTGCCGCATTGCAACACCATTAATATAGTGAGAGAACTGCAGGGCAACGGAGGTCATGTTGAGGATCCCGTCGCGGAAGCATCCGGTCTGTTCCAAAAGCCTGGTTCGCCGTTCGCCAAGCACTTGCTGCACCATCGCCTGCGGGAATTTGTCGAACCCTGCGGGAACGGGGGTGTGCGTGGTGAAGATGCACTGGCGCCTCACTACCTCGATGTCATCTTTATCTGGAACCTGGGTGTTGCGAAGCTCAAGCTCCTCTTCCAGCAGTGCCAGGGTTAGAAGTGAGGAGTGCCCTTCATTCATGTGATAGCTGTTGATGTCATCCAGGCCGAGACTGCGCAACATGGCAATTCCGCCAATTCCGAGCAAAACCTCCTGGCAGAGCCGATAGCGGTTGTCGCCGGCATAAAGGCTGTCGGTCAGCTTGCGGTCCCACTCGCTGTTTGTGGGAAGGTCGGAATCGAGCAGGTATACAGGCACAACGTGTCCCGACATGCCGGTGATGTCGTATCGCCACGCCTGCAGTTTTACTTCACGGCCTTCGATCGAAACCGTGACGGTTTGGTTCGCAGGCTGCAACCGCGTTTGCGGCTCCCATACGTCAGGTTCTTCAGTTTGGTTTCCCAGAGCGTCTAACCGTTGGCGAAAATAGCCCTTGCGATAAACCAGGGAGACGGCAACCAGCGGAAGCTCCAAGTCCGCGGCGGAGCGAAGTGTATCTCCTGCCAGGATGCCCAGGCCACCGCTGTAAGAGGGAATTGACGGGGCAAGCGCAATTTCCATGGAAAAATAAGCTATCTTGCCGTCGTTTGCTTTGGACATCATGCCCGTGCCTCGCAGTCTTCTGATGAGTTATTCTATGTGGTTTGATGAAAATACTTCCATCCGGTCTCTAAAATTTCACAGAATTTTAAATTCTTCGCAGCAGGGCAACGTCTATCTGAGGGCGTAGAATCCATGAAGATACGTATTTTGAAAGCAGGAATCCTATGGGCGACGTTGAAGTTACCGAGCAAGCACTCCCGGCGAAGCAGAACGCGATAACGCACAAACCTTTGAGCGCTGAAGAAGCCCGCAAGTTAGATGCCTACTGGCGTGCCGCTAATTACCTATCGGTTGGACAGATCTATTTGAAGGAGAATCCTTGCCTGGAGCGGCCTCTCACTCTGGAAGACATCAAGCCGCGTTTGCTTGGCCATTGGGGCACGACGCCGGGGCTCAATTTTGTTTACGTGCATCTGAACCGCCTGATTGTGCAAAACGATCTCAACATGATCTACATCATCGGACCCGGGCACGGCGGGCCCGGAATCGTTGCCCACACATACCTTGAGGGTTCTTCCACCGAGATTTATCCGCATATTGAACAAAATCGTGACGGAATGAAGCGACTTTTCCGGCAATTTTCCTGGCCTTATGGAATTCCCAGCCACGTGGCGCCGGAAACTCCTGGCTCGATCCATGAAGGTGGTGAATTGGGTTATTCGTTGCTGCATGCCTACGGAGCTGCACTGGATAATCCGGACCTGATTGTGGCCTGTGTGGTTGGCGACGGAGAAGCCGAGACCGGCGCCTGCGCCACGAGCTGGCACTCTAACAAGTTCCTGAATCCGGTGCATGATGGCGCTGTGCTGCCGATCCTGCATCTGAACGGCTACAAGATTGCCAATCCGACGGTCCTGGATCGCATCAGCGAAGACGAGCTACTGCAACTGTTCCGCGGATATGGATATGAACCGTTTGTGATCTCAAGCACCGAGACGCCTGATATTCATCAGGCGATGGCGGCGACGCTCGATAAGATTCTTGAGGAAATTCGCTCCATCCAGGCACGTGCTCGCAAGAATGGCAAATTGGATCGTCCGCGCTGGCCTATGCTCATCCTTCGGACTCCTAAAGGTTGGACGGGTCCTAAAGAAGTAGATGGCAAGCCGGTTGAAGGCACTTGGCGTTCGCATCAGGTGCCGGTTACCGATCTCGCCAGCAATCCCGGTCATTTGCGCATCCTGGAAGATTGGCTTAGGAGCTACAAACCGGCGGAGCTGTTCGATGAGAACGGCAAGTTCCACTCCGAACTGGCGGAGACTGCGCCCAAGGGCCAACGCCGGATGGGAATGAATCCGCACGCGAATGGCGGTCTTTTGCTTCAGCCACTCACCATGCCACACTTCCGCGACTATGCGGTTGCGGTACCTAAACCGGGCGCGGTCGAGGGCGAAGCAACCCGCGTGTTGGGCCGCTTTCTGCGTGACGTCATGAAGCAAAATCAGGATAAGAGGAACTTCCGTCTGTTTGGTCCGGACGAAACTTCCTCCAACCGTTTGGATGCTGTCTATGAAGCGACGGCTAAGCAATGGATGGCGGAAGTAAAACCGGTCGACATAGATTTGGCCCCCGACGGCCGGGTCATGGAAGTTCTGAGTGAGCACATGTGCCAGGGATGGCTTGAGGGATATCTGCTCACCGGGCGGCATGGATTCTTCTCCTGTTATGAGGCTTTCATCCACATCATTGACTCGATGTTCAACCAGCACGCCAAGTGGCTCAAGACAACGCGTCAGCTCACGTGGCGTAAACCCATTGCTTCACTCAACTATTTGCTCACCTCGCATGTCTGGCGGCAAGATCACAATGGGTTCTCGCATCAGGACCCCGGCTTCATTGATCACGTAGCTAACAAAAATGCCGATATCGTGCGCATCTATCTGCCGCCTGACGCCAACACTTTGCTCTCGGTCGCAGATCACTGCTTACGCAGCCGCCACTATGTGAATCTCATCGTGGCTGGCAAGCAGCCGGCGCCGCAATGGCTTGATATGGATTCAGCGGTCCGGCATTGCACTGCCGGAGTGGGAGTCTGGGAGTGGGCGAGCAATGATGACGGCGATCCGGATGTCGTGATGGCCTGTGCCGGTGACGTACCCACGCTTGAGATCCTGGCAGCGGTTATGCTGCTGCGGGAGTCAATTCCGGATATTCGTATCCGCGTCGTGAATGTCGTGGATCTTATGGCCTTGCAGCCGGCGAGCGAACATCCTCATGGATTGGCGGACGAAGATTTTGATGAGATATTCACTGCCGACCGTCCGGTTATCTTTGCTTATCATGGTTATGCGACGTTGATCCATCGGTTGACCTACCGCCGCCGCAATCATGACAACATCCACGTGCGCGGATATAAAGAAGAAGGCACCACCACGACACCCTTCGACATGGCTGTTCTCAACAATATGGACCGCTTTCAGCTTGCGCTCGATGCCGTGCGGCGCATCCCCAGACTTAAAGCCATGAACGAAAAAGCGACGCAGCGGTATTACGAGATCATGCAGCGCCACAAAATCTACGTCGCCGAGAACGGGGAAGACATGCCTGAAGTGAGCAACTGGAAGTGGTCGGCATAGCCCAGGCCATGGAGATCGGACCGAATTCCCAAAAAAGAACGATTCTTGCCCTCAATAGTGGCTCTTCTTCTCTGAAACTCGGTCTGTATTCCTTGCAGGGAGCAAACGAAGAAACTCTAGCAACCGGAGCTGCCGAGGCTCTCGGAACAAAAGACGGCCGCGTGTGGATGCAGCAAGGCGAGAAGTTTCTCCTGAAAGAAAACCGCGCGTTTGCAACTTCGCGAGAAGCGGCAGACTTTTTAACTAAAACCCTCAGCGTTCATTCACTGCCCGAGCCTGAGGTTATTGGACATCGCATCGTGCACGGCGGGCCACGCCTGCGCGAGCACGTGCGCATCACGCCAGAAGTCCTCAAAGACCTGGAGGCGGCCACTGTTTTCGCTCCGATTCATACTCCGCCTGCGCTTGAGGTAATTCGTTTTGCCATGGAACGCTTTCCTCGCCTGCCCAACGTCGCGTGCCTGGATACTGCATTTCACCGCACGCTGCCTGAGCACGCCGCCCGGCTTCCTTTGCCAGCTCGTTTCTGGCAATCCGGCATCCGGCGATATGGATTTCACGGGCTCTCCTGCGAATCCATTGTGCATACGCTCGGCCCAGACCTCGCCGGCAAAACCGTAATCGCGCATCTCGGCAACGGCGCCAGTGTTACCGCAGTCAAAGAAGGTTGCTCCATCGAAACCACCATGGGGCTCACCCCGACAGGTGGTGTCATCATGGGAACTCGCAGTGGTGATCTCGATCCCGGTGTTCTCCTACACCTGCTGCGCGACGAAGCTTACGACGCACAGCAACTCGAGCAACTTCTTAATCATGAGGCTGGTCTATTAGGTATCTCGGGCACGACCAACGAGATGCGAAGTTTGCTGGAAAGCAGCGCTGCCAATACCAGTGCACGCCTTGCCGTTGAGATGTTTTGCTATTCGGTAAGAAAGGCGGTTGGTGCAATGGCGGCAGTGCTCGGTGGTCTCGAATTGCTGGTCTTTTCCGGCGGAATTGGGGAACACGCTGCGGCCGTACGCGCAGGCATCTGCAGCGGACTCGATTATCTTGGGATTGCGTTAGACCAGGAAGCAAATGGGCGTCATGCAGATGTGATCAGCACATCCGGCAGCCGCTGCAGCGTGCGGGTTGTTCCCACGGATGAAGATTTGCAAATTGCACGCCATTGTTCACAGCTCGCGTAAAGAATCCGGTAGATCAATCGCTCATTCATGGAATCTTCAGAGTAAGAACGTACGATTTAATAAACATACGATTAATTTTGATCCTGGCGCCATTATTATTAAAGGAACGCGAGGAGAGTGGGTAGAGTGTGGATACTGGTAGTAGAAAATGAAGCCCCAATGGGCGAGTTGCTGCGGCAAGGGCTTGAAGAGGAAAACCACGCGGTAACGCTGGCGCGAGACGGCATGGAAGGACTCCATGCCGCCAAGACCAGCAGCTTCGATGCGATTGTGCTCGATGTGATGATGCCCGGCATGGATGGCTTCGAAGTCGCCCGCCGCCTGCGGGCCGCCGGTCAACAGGTTCCCATCATTATGCTGACGGCGCGTGATTCCGCCGCGGACATCGTCAAGGGCTTGGACGCAGGGGCCGACGATTACCTGACGAAACCCTTCTCTTTGACTGTTCTTCTCGCCCGGTTGCGGGCCATCTCCCGGCGCGCGGCACAGCCATCCATGCCGACCTTGCACATTGATGATCTGGTGCTTGATCCTGCCTCACGTGAAGTGACTCGTGGCGGTCAGAAGATCAACCTCACGGCAACAGAATTTCGTGTTCTGGAATTTTTGCTGCGCCGGGCAGGCAGGGCCGCCTCACGCTCATCCATCATCGAAGCCGTGTGGGGGTTTGAAGAGGAGATCGAATCCAATACAGTGGATGCATACATCAAGTTATTGCGCGACAAAATTGACAACAAGCGCGAGCGGAAATTGATCCAGACCGTGCGAGGTTACGGCTACATCCTGCGGGAAGAAGTATGAACCGGCGCTCCATTCGATTTCGTCTTACTGCCTGGTACGCCTTCATCCTGACAGTGACTTTTGCAGTTACAGGATTTGCTGTCTGGTGGACGATGCGGAGCAGCATCCACGAGACCGTGGATAAAGACTTGCGCACCCGCCTGCGCGCAATGCGCAACTACCTGCAGAAACAAGCCACCGATCCAGATTCTGGTTCTGTTGCCGAAGAGTTAGCTGAGGATGCATCACTCTCCGGCACGCGCTTTCGAATCATCGGCGGCGATGGCCGCTGGATTTATCAATCGCCTGAGACAAAACAATGGAGTCAGCAACCCCCGGATACGTCGCATCTCCCGACAAATGGCAGAGTGGAGACAATCACGGTCAACAAGAGGCCGTTCAGGGTGCTTACCGCACAGGTGCAGCTCAGTCCAACTCAATCGGGTGTAGTTCAAATCGGCGTACCAATAGGCGAGTTTTACGAGATGCTCGGGGGCTTCACCTTGACGGCTCTGCTGGCGAGTCCGCTGGTCCTGCTGCTGGCTTCCGCGGGCGGTTATTGGATGAGCCGCCGCGCTCTCGAACCCGTAGACCAGATTGCCCGTACAGCAGAGGAAATCGGAGCACAAAATCTCTCTGAACGCCTGCCATCGCGCGGAACCGGTGACGAACTCGATCGTCTTTCAGCCACGCTGAATTCCATGTTTGCCCGTCTGGAAGCAGCGTTCCGTCAAATTACCCAGTTCACCGCCGATGCATCGCACGAATTGCGGACTCCGGTCGCGATTATCCGGATGACGGCTGAACTGGCGCGCAGCAAGCCGCGCAGCTCCGAGGAATACACCAAGGCGCTGGATGGCATACTTACCGAAAGTGAGCGCACATCGCGCTTGATCGAAGATCTCATGCTGTTAGCTCGCGCCGATGCCGGCGCCGATGGCATGGTTCGCGGACCTGTGAATCTTGCCGAGTGCCTGGGCGACGCCTGTACTGAGGTGCGCGTTCTGGCTGAGCATAAGGGAATCCGCCTCGATGCCGATGCAGCCGCCGACTGTACCATTTCGGGAGATGACCAGGCGGTCCGCCGTCTGTTTCTCATCTTGCTCGACAATGCCATCAAATACACGCCGTCGGGTGGTGAAGTGCGGGCGAATCTGGTACTTGACGGCTCCGCGGGCAAACAGGCTGCTGTCGTAGAAGTTCG
>Ga0210384_10001262_pt1 | contig 35111 bp, 32 predicted proteins | sample IncBWH2MmetaG_FD_160574 | JGI IMG/M metagenome (GOLD analysis project Ga0210384, IMG submission 160574) | Forest soil microbial communities from Barre Woods Harvard Forest LTER site, Petersham, Massachusetts, United States - Inc-BW-H-2-M | ecosystem: Environmental > Terrestrial > Soil >...
TTCCCCTGTCAACGCTTCGACGCCGCCCTCGCGAGCGGCTCCGCATGACTCAGGGCGGATGTGGGTCGCTACTTCACATTCGTATGACTTTTTCATTCACTACACCTCGCCGGTTTGACCGGCGCACTAGGAGAAGTTTCTAATGGCGAGAGGGTGCAGCGGTTTGTCCCCGCAAAGCAAGACAATAAGTGAGAGAGGAGCACAACACAGCCAACAACCTTTGCTGAAGTCGGAAAACGGTCGACTTGGTAATTCGGCGGAGCGGATGGTTGTCATGTTTACTGATTCTCTATCGGATGAATTTAGTTCGCCTGTTTGAGGCTCAATCGCCGCCCCAAATACCCCATTACCGAGCGACATACGATCATGAGGACGTGAGGCTCGCATCCACTCTGATTTAGAGAAGAAGCTCCAGGAGGTGGCGAAGCAAGAGGCTAGAAGCTATTGCACAACCCTCCGTAAGACGATCATGAAGCAGGCGATATGAAAGAAGGCGCCATAGATGGTGAGCGCGCGGTCGTAGCGCACCACCAAACGTCGGAAGTTTCCCAGCCACGCGTTGGTGCGTTCCACTTCGCACCCAGAATTGATGCATGATCTGCGCGCAACGGAGTGGGAATATTGTGACGCCTCGCTTATGTTCATGACGAATTCATCTCACGAGGAGAAACATCTGGGATATCTCTTTGGATACGCCGTTACATCTTAGAGTTGACTGCCGGCGAACAAAAAGGGAAACTAACTTTGTCGGCGGTCGTTTAAGCCGCTGACTTTTGTGGGACCAAAAAGTTTTTCCGGGTAGGCTCCCCCGAGCCTACCCTTTTTATTTGGGGGGGTTGCCATGGCAAAGAAGCTTCAGGACCAAATGTCTTTAAGTCCGGCTGGCGCCAGTTCGGGTGAGGATCGGTCGGCTGGTGGGAGTATAGGAACTGGTAATCTCGCAGAGGGCTCCCAAGTGGCAGTCACGTGTGAGGGCCCTGCGCCGTCAACTGCGCAAGATAGCAAGGGACCGCACAAGCGGAAAGATCGGGGTCGCCTTCACGTTTCCCGACACGCGGTGCTGAGTCGCTATCCGTTGGAGGCCCTTCAAAGTCTGGGCGAAGACGTCAAGAAATATCGTCAACTTGAGCGCCGGTTTCGCGAAACTCTGAAGCCAGATGGAGAAATTGCAGGATTTCTTTTCGATCGTTTCTTTTCTAGCTATCTCCGTTGCGTCTTGGCCGCTCGAGTTGAAGCGAACTCCTTCGCTCGAACAGCAACCTCTGCCGATCCGTCTGCCGCCATCCCCTCACTTCATGAACGGGACGTTCCGACGCTGGTCTTTCCGAACGGACAGGAGAATATTTCAATTCATGCGATTTTTCCAACAGATCTCTTTCGTGAATTAGTACTGATTCAACGTTACGACCGCCATTTTTCTCGCGAGATGTATCGCGCCTTGAGTTTACTTTTAGTTTTGCGAGACGGTGGTGAAGATGGCTTGCAGCAGTGTATCGGGCAGATCCTCGGTTCCGGCAAGAAGCAAGGAGAGTAGAGAATGTTCGACGTTCCGCTCGACATAATTCAATTCATCGAGCACCCGGATTTACTGAACGACCAGTCATTGTCGGAAACGCAACGCACAATCCTAAGATCGATCTATGGGCTTCCTCTGAGCCAAACTGAGCTTCAGATATATTGTGCCGGCACCGGCCGCGCGACGTATGAGGCGACGGAGGTGAGAGAAACCACAATCATCGCAGGTCGACGTAGCGGGAAAACAAGCCGAATTGCTGCTCCGGCCGCAGTTTATGAGGCGTTTCGCAATCATGGTCTCCCAAAGGGCGAAGAGGCTTACGTCGTGCTACTCGCTCCGCAGATCTCCCAGGCCAAAATCGCATTCCGCGCTATCCGAAGATATCTTCGAGATTCGCCAATCCTTTCAAAACGCATCGTTAGTGAGACGAAGGATAAAATCAAGTTGGATAACGGGATCACAATTTGTTGCTATCCTTGCTCATATATCGCTGTTCGTGGCGTCACAATCGTCGCTGCAATTTGCGATGAGATGGCTTTTTGGCGTCACGAAGCAAGTGCAGCGAACCCAGAACAGGAAATCTTAGACGCGTTGCGTCCAGGTATGGCGAACGTCGTGCGGCCAAAGCTCATCAAGATTAGCACCCCGTTCAACAAGCAGGGGATTCTGTATATGGAATTCAAACGTAGGGAGAAATCGGATTCTCCCGTGTGGCAAGTGTCGACTCGGGAAATGAATCCATCGATCGGGGCTGCAGAATTAGAGAGGGAACGACACCGAGATGAGCAAAAATTCCGTCGCGAGTACATGGCAACATTTTCGGAAGACACGACCAGCTTGATTGACCCGGAGCTCTTAGACCGATGTATCGTTCAAGGTAGAAAACGATTACCGCGCGTACGAGACGCTTTTTACTTTTCTGCAATGGATCCCGCATTTGAACACGATGATTTTGCGCTTTGCATTTCGCACGTACTGCCGGACGGAACAATCGTTTTGGATTTGTTGGTGCGATGGCGTGGGACGAAGAGGATACCGCTCGGTTTTGAGATGGTTCTTCAGGAGATTAAATATTATTTAGATGAATATGGGATTGTCGATGCGATTGGCGATCAACATTGTGCTCCGGTGATTCGCCAGCAACTACTTAAACTCGGGATCTTTTACCATGATTTCCGATTCGGCCCCCATACGAGGGCGGAGATTTTCGGCAACCTTAAGCATCTCCTGATCCAGGGCAAGATCGAATTGCTCGATAACCCAGAAATGCTGGACCAGCTCCGAAGTCTTGAGGAGCGAGCGATGGACGGTGGCCGAACTGATGTTCAACCCCCCGGCAAGATGCGGGATGATCTCGCAGTTGTGGTTGCCATGAGTTGTAGCGAGATATGCAAGCGCCAGGGTGCGATTCCTGAGCCGCAACTGGGCATTGTCGAAATCAGTCGCAGTAGGATTGACTTTATCCCGAGTAGCTGTCCGGTGGCAGCCGTCTGTAGAAATTTTCCAGGCTGCCTTGACAAAGGCTGGTGCCAAGGCTTTAAAGACGAAAGGGTTAACTTGGTCCTGTAACTTTTAGTTGGGGACAAAGTTGACCTTTTTTCAGGATTTATAATTGAATTGGGAGCGCGACTGGCGACTGTCGGCGCATTGAAAATGCCGCTGAACGACCGCCTGACCTATGCAGACGGCACCTTCAAGTCAGGGCCCGATATGTTCAATGTCGCAGATTACAGCCTTGATCCGCATCACCGGCATAAGGTACACGGGACGGTCTTGCGCACGTCTGGATGCGCTGATAGACTCCGCCAATCTGATACAAGTCGTTTGGCATTTCCGGCTCAGACCGCCCGGACAAATCGTGTGGCCTGCATGCCGCTGCTCGTCCTAGCTCAAGAGAAGAGCCTACGCGGCGCCGGCAATGCTGTGCTGGAGAAGGGATTCTTTGCGCTGGAGCTGCGCAGATCAAACCGTGGGATTGGCGCGCTATGGTTTCCGCAACACAGTTCAAAACTACCGTCAGGATCGAAGGAGCAAACCTATGAAGCGAAATATCTATGTCGGGGCGATATTTCTGGCGCTCCTAATCGCGCTCGGAGTAGGAATCACCATGCTCCAGAAGCGGGCCGCAGTCGAGGCCGCGACCGTGCAGGCGCCGATGTTTGAGGTGGACCCACTGTGGCCGAAGCCATTGCCGAATCATTGGCTCATGGGCATGACCATCGGCGTTTCCGTCGACGCGCAGGACAACGTCTGGATCATTCATCGCCAGGGCTCGCTGGAACCGGGCGAACTCCACGCCACGACGAACCCGCCGACTGCCATGTGTTGCGCTCCGGCGCCGCCTGTCCTGGAGTTTGACCAGGACGGCAACCTGCTTCGCCATTGGGGCGGGCCGGGCAACGGTTACGACTGGCCGAATTCGAACCATGGGATTACGATCGACTATAAAGGCAACGTCTGGATCGGTGGCAACGGCCGGGGCCGCGCTGCCCCGCCTGCGCCGGGCGGCGCGCCCGACGAATCGGCTGCGTCCGCGACCACGTCCTACCTCGACAATCAGGTGCTGAAATTTACGCAGGACGGCCAGTTCCTGATGCAGATCGGCAAGCCCAGCCATAGCAAGGGCAGCAACGACGTCGAGAACCTGAGGTTGCCGGCCAAAACTTTTATCGACAAACAAACGAATGAGGTCTACGTCGCCGACGGCTACGGCAACCATCGCGTGATCGTTTATGACGCCGATACCGGCCAGTACAAGCGCCACTGGGGCGCTTACGGGCACAAGCCCGATGACACCGACCTCGGGAAATACGACCCGGATGCGCCGCCTCCGCAGCAGTTTCGCAATCCGGTGCATTGCGCGGATTTGTCCGTCGATCGCTTGTTGTATGTCTGCGATCGCGTGAACGACCGGATCCAGGTGTTCAAGCCCGACGGAACCTTTGTGAAGGAAGCGTTCGTCGCCAAGCGCACGCTGGGCTCGGGCTCGGCATGGGACATCGCGTTCTCGAAGGATCCGCAACAAAAGTACATCTACCTGGCTGACGGGGAAAACGACCGCGTCCACATACTCTTGCGCGACACGCTCGAAGTTCTAACAACGTTCGGGGAAGGCGGCCGACAGCCAGGCGAATTCTACGGCCCGCACAGCATCGCTACGGATTCGAAAGGCAACATCTACGTGACGGAGACGTATCGCGGCCAACGCGTGCAGAAGTTCGTTTACAAGGGCCTGGGGCCGGTCACGAAGGAAGACCAGGGCGTCCTGTGGCCGAAAGGCATGGAAAAGTAGAAGCCGTCGAAGATCCTGGCGCTTCCGACATCGATCCTCGGATCTGTCCGTTTCATGCGCGCAGGCCCGGGGCGGTGGCGCGGTACCAGGCCACAAATTTCTTGAGACCTTCCTCCAGCGATGTTTGCGGGTGGTAGCCGAGCAGTTTCCCGGCTTTGGAGATGTCGGCCCAGGTCAGGGGTACGTCGCCTTGCTGCGGAGATTCCCGCTGGACTATCGCTTTTTTCCCCGTCGCGCGTTCCAGCATGCGAACCAGTTCCGAAAGTTTTACGGGTTGAGAATTGCCGAGATTGCAGATTTCAAAAGGCGCTCCTTTTGTGGAAGCGAAATTGTATTCGAGCGCGCCGAGGACGCCTGCGACGATGTCGTCGACGTACGTGTAATCCCGCCCCGTTTCTCCGTCGCCGAAAATCGGCAGCGGCTTTCCCGCCTCGATGCGAGCGACGAATTTATGAATGGCAAGGTCGGGGCGCTGCCGTGGTCCGTACACCGTGAAAAATCGCAGAGCCATTACCGGCAGACTGTAAAGATGCGCGTACGTGTAACAAAACAATTCCCCGGCGAGTTTGGTGGCGGCGTACGGCGAAATCGGGCGCAGGCCAATTTGCTCTTCGGAAAAAGGCGCCTGGCTGCCGGCGCCGTACACGGAACTGGAAGAGCCGAAGATCAGCCGCGAGACCTGAAATTCCCTGCAGATCTCGAGCAAATTCACCGTGCCGGCCACGTTCACCTGCTCGTAGAGCCGCGGGTGTTCAATCGAGGGGCGGACGCCGGCCCGCGCCGCAAGGTGAATGATCGCGTCCGGCCGGACGCTCGAGACTGTTTCCCGCAGGCGGTCCATCGCGCAAATATCCTGATCGAAAAAATCGAAGGGTCCGATTTTTCGGATCGATTCGAGATTGGCTTTTTTCCACGCCGGGGAATAGAACTCGTCGAGGTTGTCCACAATGCTCAATCGAGCATGGTTGCGGAGCAGAGCCTCCGCCACATGCGAGCCGATGAATCCGGCTCCGCCCGTCAGTAAGAAGCGCTTCGGATTTCCGGCCACGCTGCGTTCCCCCGGATTGGAACACGAACGCGTCAGAGTAACAGCAAATCCCGGCGCGGCATAGGTCGTGCCGCGCGAATCCTTTAGTGGGACAGGCTTCAGAGTCTGTGTGAGAACTTGAAATTGGCACTTTACACTGAAGGCGGGCGCTACATGAACCAGAACCGAGTTCTCACACACACTCTTCAGCCTGTGGGGTGATCGTTGCAAGAATTAGAACCCACAGGCTGAAGCCTGTGCCACCAGAAGTCATTGCCGGAATGCTTGGCTGTGAGAAATCGGGTAAGGAGGAACTGCGATGATTTCCATCACTACATCCAATGTCACAGGTAACTGGCGTGATGTAGACTCACTCGATGTTCACGGACCGGCAACTCAGTCCCAAGAGCTCGATATGCGCATGATGCCTGAACTGACGCGGCGCCCGAAGCGGACAGCCTCATTACGCGAATGAGCTCCATCGTGGGATTATTCACGGACGTGCTCCCTGCCGGCGGCGTTCAGCGGGCCGGCCGCCACGTTGCCGCTGTGACCGCGAAGTTTGCGTCCGACCGCGGCATGGCAGCCCGTTTCCTGAGTCTGAACGACCCGCAGGGATTGCACACCGTGCGCGTTGGTTCGCTGGAATTTTCCGCTTCCGGCTATGCGGGGAGCAAGGCTCAATTCGTTTTGGCGGCGCTGCGCGCGGCGGGCCGCAATCCGGTGCTGGTGATTGCGCTGCACCCGCATCTAGCCCCCATTGTTTGGGCCATGAAAGCGCGCGGGCGGACATTTCGGTCGATTGTGTTCAGCCACGGCGTGGAAGTGTGGCAGCCGCTCGGCTGGCCGGGCGGCGCCGCGCTCCGCCGCGCGGATTTGGTAATCGGGCCGAGCGCGGACACCGTGCAGCATCTGATTTCCGAACAACGCATTCCTACCGGCAAAGTCAAGAGGCTCCCCTGGGGGCTCGACCCCGAGTTTGAGGCGCGACTCGAGACGGCCGCCTCGCTTTCGCCACCGCAGGACTTTCCACGGGCAGGCCGAATCATTTTGACGGTCGGCCGATGGAATTCCGCCGAGAAGTACAAGGGTGCGGACACTCTAGTCACTGCGCTCCCGCGTGTCCTGAAAGTAGCGCCAGACGCATCCTTGGCGCTTGTCGGCGATGGAGACGACCGGCCAAGACTTGAAAAGCTCGCACACGATCTCGATGTTTCGGAGCGCGCCCATTTTCTCCACGATCTTACGCCGGAGCAACTCTTCGCCTGCTACGCAAACTGCGACGTCTTCGCCTTACCCAGCCGGGGAGAAGGCTTTGGCCTTGTGTTTCTGGAGGCCATGGCCCATGCCAAGCCGGTGATTGGCGGGGCGCATGGCGGAATTCCGGACATCGTGGAGGACGGCGTGACCGGCTTGCTTGTGCCGCATGGGGACGTCGAGCGACTCGCGCAGGCGCTCGAATCTCTTCTCAACAATCCGAGCCGGGCGATGGAAATGGGCGCGCGTGGGAGGGATCGCCTTGCGAAAACATATTCATTCGCGCAATTTCAATTACATCTGACAGAGATTCTGAACAATGGTCTTGCCTAAAAACAATGAATTCACAAGCTTCCCGTTTGAAAGCGGGTCGCGGGGGTATAATTCGCGGCAGGGAAAAACTTTTTGAGCCTTTTCCCTGGCTGAAGAGCCTATGTGGCGGGTCGATTTCGAACAGGCCAGCGGCTAAAGCCGTGCCCTACAAAGCAAGTCGTGCCCTGCAAAGAATAGATAGCTGCCGTGCGGGCTCTATGACGGGTCCGGTTTTCTGTGCCTATGCGCCTATTGCATTTGACCCAATCCTACTATCCCTTTCTTGATATGGGTGGCCCTACGGTCAAAGTCAGGGCGCTTGCCCGCGGCATGGCATCCTTCGGCCATGCCGTGACGGTCCTAACCGCCGATCTGGGATTCGACCGGGCCAAGAGAGAAATTGCGGGCGTAGTTGCGGGACACTGGGGATTCGAAGCCCGGGAAAACGGCGTGGAAGCGATTTATCTTCGGACGCGTGCACGATACCGATCCTTAACCTGGAATCCGGGCGTGGCTGCATTCTGCCGGGAGCGGCTTAGCGGCTATGACCTTACGCACATTTATGGTCTCTACGATTTGCTCGGACCGCGCGTCGCGAGGGCATGCCGCCGGATAGCCCGCCCCTATGTCGTGGAACCAATGGGCATGTTCCTGCCAATCGTCCGCAGCATCTGGATGAAGCGGGTCTACCACGACGCGCTCGGAGGCAGACTGCTCCTGGGAGCAAGGCGCGTGATCGCGACCTCGGAACAAGAGCGCCAGGAGTTCCTGGAGGGCGGGATCGCGGACTCCAAAATTGTGGTCCGCCGAAACGGGATCGAAATCCCCGCGGAGTTTCCCCCCGCGGGGGTGTTCCGCAAGCAGTGGGATATATCCAATGACGTGAAACTGGTATTGTTTCTGGGGCGTCTAGTATCAAAGAAGAGTCCCGATTTGATGTTGGAGGCATTTTCTCACTGGAACCGGCCCGGAAATGGTTCTCGAAGGTCCCTGCTGGTGATGGCGGGGCCGGATGAAGGGGATGGTTTCCGCCAGCACTTGGAGGCAATCACCGCGCAAATGGGGCTGAACGGCAGGGTTTTATTCACGGGGCCCCTGTACGGGGAGGCCAAGTGGGCAGCCTACCGGGACGCGGATGTGTTTGTATTGCCTTCACAAAACGAAAATTTCGGCAACACGGCCGCGGAAGCGGTCGCATGTGGGACTCCGGTTCTGGTCACCGATCGCTGCGGGATCGCGCCCATCGTGGACCAGCGCGCAGGTCTGGTCGTGCCCCATGATTGCGCCGCGCTCGAGGCGGGGCTGGCCCGGATTTTGGATGATCCCGCACTCGCGGCGCGTTTGCGCGAAGGGTGCCGGGGGGTGGCGAACTCGCTAAGCTGGGCCGAGCCGCTGGCTCAAATGGAAACTCTGTACCGGGAGCTGATCTCGGAGCGGTGTGGCCAATGAAGAATCACCCGATCATTCGGGCATGCTCATATGTTGTAAACGCGCTCTTGCTTGCTTCCCTGGTGGCCGTACTTTACAGCGTGGGTTGGGAATTTTCGACGCGCAGTTACTTGAAAGGCTTTTCCGACGCCATTATCCCCGCTTCCGACGGCCCGGAGCAAAAAGTCGAAGCGATATTGCAGTGGATGGCTCATGGTCCGGCGCGGCGCACGGCCGCGGACCCGGGTGGCCTGGGCGCGCGCAATCCGGAAGATACGCTTAACATTCAACATCTTCTGCAAGTATGCGGCACGGCGACCAACGCGTTCGTGAACCTGGCGCAGAGCAGCGGGCTGCGCGCGCGGCGTCTTCTCTTACTGGATCAATACGGGCTCAGCAAACATGTGGTCGTGGAAGTCTTTATTGGCGATCGTTGGGTTGTGGTCGACCCTTCGTACCATTTCATGCCGCGGCTTGCGGACGGACATTTTGCAACCCGCACGGAGTTGAAAGACCCCGCCATTTTTCGCGCCGCGACGCAATCAATTCCCAACTATCCGGCGATGTACACTTACGAGAGCACGGTGCACGTGCGTCTCGCGCGCATTCCATGGATTGGGCGGCACCTGCGCGGAATATTTAATTTTATCTGGCCGTCCTGGGAAGAATCGATCAATTGGACGTTGCTCGTTGAGCGCGAATCGTTCGCCGTCCTGGTCGCCTCTATTCTTCTCCTTTTTTTTGCGCTGGCCGCGCGGCTATTTCTTGGCTGGTATTGCAGGAGCAGGCTGGGCATCGCAAGTGAACGCCTGCGCGATCAAATCCTGCGCGCGGGGCAGGCCGTGGCCGGAAGTCCGCAATAACAATTTGCCTGGTCAACAAGCGCAATCTTGTGTGGCGCCGGCGCCACGAAAAGCCTGCGTTCCAGCGATCAGGATTGTGATAAGAAGTAATTAAGGATTAGGGGATCTTGCGGCAAAGGACCTGATATTGCGCGCCCAGGGGCGCGCGATGCACCCGATCTTCCATCTTGCGGAATGCACGCAATGCTCGCGGAAAGATGAACCGAAAATCGGTGCGCAGGATCTCGAAGCCGCCGTCCCGCAACATCGCTCTGGCTCCAGGCGGAGACAGCGGGATGGCGTCGCGATCGAACGCACAGCGCGACATCACGTAGCGCGTAGCGAGACTCCACGGATTATTTTCCCAGAACGAAAAAAGGCCCTCCGCGCGCAAAGCTCGACGGACCAACTCCAGCGCTGCCGCCCGTTGCGCCGGCAGGATGTGGTGGAATACGCCGTTGCAATACGCCAGATCCATTTGCCCGGACGATTGAAATTCGGCAATGGACTCGTAATGGATTCGCTCGCTGGCGTGGTGCTTTCGCGCAATCTCGAGAGACTTGGCGGACACGTCCACGCCGACACCGGATTTTGCGTTCAATCCATGGAGAAGCAGAGGAGTCGTCGCGCCGTCCCCGCAGCCGAAATCCAAGAACGAATCGACCGGCTGCTTCCGCTCCTCCAAACAGCGCTTGAGCCAGGTCACCCGACCCTCGGCAAAATATTCGCGGCTTTCCCCGGAGGGCGCGATGGCATTGGACAAGGCCTGTTCGTAGGCGGCGGCATACTGATCGAAAAGATCCTCCGCATCATTCATCGGCGGGACATCCCGAGAACGCTGAGAAAGAAACTGGAGAGAACAACCTGGAACCCCAGCGTGAAACACACCACGCCCGGGATCACGATGCGCAGCGTTTTTTCCGGATCGAGCGGGCCGAACTGGCGGATGCGCCAGTATTCCAGACCCAGCACCCATGCGCCGGTTCCGGCCAGGATCAGCAGCGTTCCCGCGACGAGGCCGACCTCGAGCGTGATGTACTTGAACATCCGCGTGAGGCGAGCGTCTTCCGGCAGCAGGCCCTCGGAGATCGCAAAGATCTTGGTGAACGTCGCGAACACGACGGATTGAAAACCAATCAGAATGGCCATCGCCGCGAACAACAGCGTGTGAACGTCAAACACGATGTTCCCGATTCTTCTGGGACCCGGCAAGAGCGCCGCGTTTAGCGTGATTCCCAGAGCGAACAGGGCAATTCCGGGATAAAGGAACAGCCAGCGCGGGCTGTACAACAAAAGAAAACGCAGATGCCGCCAGCCATCGCTCCACGTGCGAAGGTACGGGGGGCGATCCCTGCGGTCGGGAGCAAGCGTCGTAGGAATTTCCGTGACGCGCAATCCGAACGCCGCGGCCTTCACCACCATTTCACTGGCGAATTCCATTCCGAGTGTCCGCAGGCCGAGCCGCTCGATCGCATCCCTGCGAAACGCGCGGAGCCCGCAATGAAAATCCCCCACTGGGCTTTTGAAGAACAGACGTCCCAATCCCGTCAGAACGGGATTTCCGAGATAGCGGTGCAACGGCGGCATCGCGCCCGGAAGAATCTTTCCCCGGAAGCGGTTGCCCATCACGAGGTCATAGCCTTCGCGCAGTATCCTGACAAATTCGTCCAGTTGCGAGAAATCGTAGGTGTCGTCGGCATCGCCCATCAGGACAAAGCGGCCGCGCGCCGCAGCGATCCCGCTCTGCAGGGCGCTGCCGTAGCCGCGCCGCTCCACCGGGAGCACGCGCGCGCCGAAGTCCCGGGCAATTTGTTGCGAGCCGTCGGTGCTGCCGTTGTCGGCGACGATCACTTCGCCGCGGATGGCGTGCCGTTCCAGGGCGTCGATCGCTTTTTTGACGCAGACGCCGACGGTAGCGGCTTCGTTCAAGCACGGAATCACGACGGAGAGTTCCACGCCGCCGCTATTTTCGGCGATCCGTGAATCCACATGCGTATCCGCCACCGAACTCATGGGGTTGAAAGCCGGCTCCTTTCCCTGTTGTGAGCGGCCCCGGAAAAAAGAGAAAACAGCCATTGCGGCGCGAAAAGCGTCATGCCAGCAGATCGCGCGTGGCCCGAAAGCCATTCAAGCTGCCGAGCACGGTGAGGGTAATGCGGTCCGGCTCGAAGAAATCGCGCGCGATGGCGTGCACTTCCTCGCGCGTCACCGCTTCGATCGACGCCAGCATTTCGTCGAGCGAAATAAACCGGTGCAGGTACATGGCCTGTCGCGCGAGATTGGACATGCGCGCGCTCGTGGACTCGAGCGAGAGCATCATCGAACCTTTGAGATGATCTTTCGCGCGGCGCAATTCTTCGACGCTGACTCCGTCTCTCCGGACGGCGCGGAATTCGTCGCACACCGAACGAATCAGTTGCACGGCGGATTCCCGGGAAGTTCCGGCGTACACGGAAAGCACGCCCGAATCGGTGTAAGGCGAGAGGTCGCTTTCAATCGCATAGGCCAGTCCCTGCCGCTCGCGAATATTCTGAAACAGCCGCGAGGACATCCCGCCGCCGAGAATCACGTTCAAGAGAGACACCGCGTAGCGGCGTTCGTGGGCCAGCGGGTACGACGGCACGCCCAGCACAATGTGAACCTGCTCAAGTTCTTTTTTGTCGCGCTGCTCAACGCATGCGTGCGTATTGGGAGGCGTGGGCATTGACACGATGGAGGAGCGCGCCGCGCCGCCGAATTCCTGCGCGACCAGATCCACGAGCCGCGCATGATCCAAATTTCCAGCCGCGGTGACTACGACGCGGTTCGCGGCATACCACTCGTCGAAACATTCCGACACAGCGTCCCGTGAAAATTCCGCAACTGTCTCCGGCGTGCCCAGGATCGGCATTCCCAGGGGATGCCCGCGCCAGAAATTTTGCGTGAACAATTCATGGATCAGGTATTCGGGGTTGTCCTCTTCCATCTTGATTTCCTCGAGGACCACCTGCTTTTCCTTGGCGATGTCTTCCGCGTCAAAGCGCGGGCGCAGGACGAGATCGGAAAGGACGTCCACGGCGACGGGGAGGTGCTCGTCGAGCACTTTCGCGTTGAAGCAAGTCATCTCCTTGGCCGTGAACGCGTCGAGCATTCCGCCGACCGAATCCACCGACTGCGCGATTTCCTCGGCCGTGCGCTTGCGCGTGCCCTTGAACACCATGTGCTCGATGAAATGGGCGATGCCGTTCCGCTCGGACGATTCCGCGCGCGAACCCGTGGCCAGCCAAATCCCCACGGAAACCGAGCGCACGTGCGGCATCTTCTCCGTGACAATCACGACGCCGTTCGGCAGTTCCGCTTGTTGGATGTCTCGCACCGGCTGATTCATGGTTCTATTGTGGCACACGTGCGGCTGCGAACGCGACTCGATGCCGGATGTGTTTCATTTCGTCGGGGAAGGCCACTCTGGGCAAGGGTAAGGCAATGTTAGGACGGGTCTAAACCCGAGGCGATCCTTACCGCTTGGAAGGCATCGGGCGCTTACGTTCGGCGGGATCCCAATCTTCGGGCGGAAATGCGAGTCCCCAGAAACGCGGCGCGGACTGCGCGAAGCGAAGTCCCACTTGGGCTTTTCCATTCACAATATTTCCCTGAGTCACCACGAGGCAGGCAATTTCTTCATTGCTCTTCATGTTCGTCAGGAGAAGCTGCTGATCTTTAATGACGTGCGTCGCCAGTTCAACGAGGCAGCCGTTGGCATTGACCTCCACGGTCTGAGTGATTTCTTTGAAGGGCTTATTGGAGGTATTGTTGCCGTAGATGAATACAGGAATAGTGAGGTGTACTCGCGTGCTTCTCGGTTTTATCGTCTTGCCATCTGTCACGGCGCGTCCAATGCCTGAGGCTTCAACGCAAACTGAATCTATCTCTTACATCAGCCAACAATACGCAGCGCATTACTGGATAATATTACCGCGCTTGTTCATTATGAATTATCGAGCAAACGCTGTATAGCATTCATTCTCAGGACCAAGGCGGCGCCAAGCGACCCACGCAGGAGGAAAAAGCACTCAAATGGCCGAGTGGATGAGCGGACTTCGATTGCTCGCGCGTCTCCATGTTACCATGAAACTACGGCTTCGAGGAGATGGCGCTTGCCTGTCGAATTACTCGGAAAATCAGCGGAGGAATTGCGCGAGTTCGCGGCGTCGCTCGGCGAGCGGCCCTTTCGCGGCGCGCAGCTCTATCACGCGCTGTACGCAGAGCGGCGTTTTGAATTTTCGGCGATGACGAACCTGCCAGCCGCTCTTCGCGAGCGTCTCGCCTCCGCCGCAGGCGGGCGCATCACGCCCCCGCGCATTGTGCGCAGGTTTCCTTCCGCGGATGGCTCCATCCGGTATCTCTTCTCGATCGGCGGGCCGGCCGGCGATGAAAACGTGAAGCCCGCGCAGATTGAAGCCGTTTTCATGCCGCGCCAAGGCCGCCAGACGATTTGCATTTCGACGCAGGCGGGGTGCGCGGTCGACTGCCATTTTTGCCTGACGGCGCAGTTGGGGCTGATCCGCAATCTTACGGCGGGCGAAATCGTGGGGCAGGTTCTCGTCGCGCTCGAGGAAAACCGCGAGCAGCTTGCGCCGCAGACGAACGTCGTGCTGATGGGCCAGGGCGAGCCGCTGCTCAACTACGACGCGACGATGGCTGCCGTGCGCATCCTGCTCGATCCCAAGGGAGTCGCGCTCGCACCGCGCCACGTCACGCTCTCAACCAGCGGCATCGTTCCCGGCATCGAGCGGCTCGGGCAGGAAAAGATTCGTCCCAGCCTGGCCATTTCGCTGAACGCATCGAGCGACGTGCAGCGCAACGCGCTCATGCCCATCAACCGCAAGTATCCGTTGGATGTGCTCCTCGACGCCTGCCGGCGGTATCCGCTGCGGCCGCGGGAATATTTCACGTTTGAATATGTGCTGCTCGGCGGCGTGAATGATGCGCCCGAAGATGCGCGCCGCGTCGTGCGCCTCATCGCGCATATCCGCGCGAAAGTGAATCTGATCCCTTGGAATCCCGGAAATTTGCCTTACCGCGCGCCCACGGCAGAGAACATCGAGGAGTTTCAGCGCATCCTCGTGGACAAGGGCGTGCCTGCATTCGTGCGCTACTCGCGCGGGCAAGATGTCTTCGCCGCTTGCGGACAACTCGCGCTGATGGATACGCCGAGCCCGTTTGTGGCGTTGCAGTAGAATACGCTTTGGCCTGCTTGGTTTTGTTGGACCGAAATTCAAAATCAAAAAGCAAACAGGCTGAAGCCTGTTCTACTTGATTCCAATCACTGCCATCAGCCGGCCTGTCTTCGCGCCTTCGCGGCGATAGCTGAACAGCAGATCCGTGCGGCACGCGGTGCACAGGTCGCTCACGGCGATTTGTTTTTCCGGCACGCCGGCATCGATCAATTGCCAGCGATTCGAGGCGCGCAGATCGAGCTGCACGCGCGGTGGCGGAAGCACGTGCCCGGGGGGCATCATCGTCAGCCACGGCAGCCAGAGCGGCTCCTCGCCATCCGCCAATTGCTCGAACGGCCCGTCAAACCAGTCCGCTGCGGGCGGAAATTGCGCTGCGAAAGCTTGCGCGACTTCGGGGCCGACTTCGTAGCAGCAGCGGCCAATCGCCGGCCCGAGCGCAGCGAACACGTCGCGCGCGCGCGTGCCGAATTCCATGGTCATTCGCCCAAGAGTTTTCACCGCGATGCGCGCAAGCGTTCCGCGCCAGCCGGCGTGAACAGCCGCCACCACGCGCCGCCGTGTATCTGCAAGAAGAATGGGCACGCAGTCGGCCGTTTGCACGCCCAGCAGCAGACCTCGAGTGGCGGTAATCAGCGCGTCCGCTTTCGGAGCCTCGGCGCACGGCGCGGCCGCAACGTGAATCACGTCGGAGTGGAATTGGCGCAGCGTGACGAGCGGCATTTCGCGGGCATCAAGCGCCGCCGTCAATTTTTCGCGATTGGCCGCGACGCGTTCGCGTTCATCCCAATCCGTGAAGCCCAGATTCAGGGCGGCCTTTCCGTCCAGCACGCTCGCGCCGCCGGGCCGCGTGCTGAAGCCGTGCACGAGCCAGCCGAGCTTTCCTAGCGCGCGTGACTCCGCCACCTGCACGCCGCGCGCCCGGCGAATCGTCCAAACGGGGCTGCCATTGCGCGGCGCTGCGCGGTCTTCGCGCTTCCTGGGACTGCGTATTGAAGATCGAGTTTTCGTCGCGCGCGCCATTTTTGCCGTGTGTCCTACTCACCACTTTAGCGTAACGCGTCCGCCTCTGTCTGCCTCAAGCAGACGCTGTATAATTTAGAAGAGATGGTGGCACACGCTTCAACTTGTGGGTTTCGGTCTTTGCGAGGACAAACCTCCACAGGCTGAAGCCTGTGCCACTGGCCTCGCCTCGCGGTGCAGGAGTGCAAATGATCGTTGGTTTAGGCGTGGACATCACGGAGGTCGATCGCATCGAGGCGGCCATCGCCCGGCGCGGCCGCGCATTCCTCGAGCGCCTGTTCACGGCGTCGGAAATCAGCTACTGCGAAAAGCACCGCAACCGCGCCGAACGTTTCGCGGGACGTTTCGCAGCGAAAGAAGCTGCGATGAAGGCCCTCGGAACTGGCTGGGCGCGCGGCGTGCGCTGGCTGGACATCGAAGTCGTGCGCGAGCCCAGCGGCAAACCCACGCTGAAATTGTCAGGCGCGACGCGGGCGATCGCCGACAGCCTGGGGGTAAAAAATATCGCCGTCACCATCACGCATGACGGCAACACCGCCATCGCGCAAGTCATATTCGAATCGTGAAGAGGGTGTTGGGGATTTCCTTGCGGAAGTCAGATCGCTTCTAACCCAATCATTGTTGCAGCTTTCTCCGGACCTTGGGTCAGCGCCGCCATCTCCACAATCTCGGCGGTTCCTTGGGATCGGGCTTATCCAGAAATTCCCCCCAAGATCGAGCCCAATGTCCCGTGATCATCGCCCCAAAGAAAAGTCCTGTTGTGATTGCAACCGCGAGTTGGTTCATAATCCCCTGGAATTTCGCTACAGTTAGGATTCCGAAAGACAAAAAAGAGAGGCCGAACAGGCAGGCACACAGTTTCCATCTCCGCCGGTTCTCCTGAACGAGGTCCGCGTCAACACCTTTTTGGAGATCACGCCGTCTTAGTTGCCATCTATGGAACCAATCCCACATTGCCCAACTTCCCTTGTCACGTTTCGCAAAGTCCACGATCATTCTGGAGCCGGATCAGGCCCTCGTGGCGAAAGGCTTAGTCCTCCTAGGAAGCTAAGCCAGAGAGGGTTCCGTCTTTCATGTCGGTAATTCGCACGTCCAGAAACTGATTGGGCAGCCACTCGCCGGGCACACGGACGTCGAGGTAATTGCTGGAGAGTGCGCGGGTCCACGGCCCGGAAGCGTCCTGGCCGCTGCGGTTCAGCGTGAGGACGCGCATTGGGCGTCCCGTTTGCGCCGTTTGAAATGCGGTTTTCTTTTTTTCGCCGAGGGCGCGCAGATGGCGCGCGCGGCGCGCGATCACTTGTTCGGGAACTTGATTTTGCAGCTCCGCCGCGGGGGTTCCCGGGCGCGGAGAAAACGAAAACACATGCAGGTAGGTGAGCGGCAGCCGCTCGATGAGCGAGAGCGTTGCCTGATGGTCTTCTTCCGTCTCGCCGGGGAAGCCCGCGATCACGTCCGCGCCAATAGCCGCGTCGGGCAGCCACTCGCGCGCGAGTTCCGCGCGGCGCGCGTAATGCGCGGCGCGATACCAGCGATGCATGGCCGCCAGGATGTGGTCGGAGCCGGATTGCAGCGGCATGTGAAAGTGCCGCGCCATTCGCTCGCTCGCCGCAAAAATTCCGATCAGGTCCTCGGTGATGTCCATCGGCTCGACGGAACTGACGCGCAAACGCTCGACGGAAGTTTCCTCCAGGATGCGCCGCAACAATTCTCCGAGCTCTGTGCGCGGCGCGAGATCGCGCCCGTAATTGCCCAGATCGATTCCGCTGAGCACCACTTCCCGCGCGCCGCCCGTGCACAGCTTGCGGATTTCCTCAATCACACTCCCGGGTACAAGGCTCCGGCTGCGCCCGCGCACCTGCGGGATCACGCAGTAGGAGCACCTCTTGTTGCACCCGTCCTGAATTTTCAGCACCGGGCGCGTGTGGCCAGCCTCGCCGCCTTCGACGGGCGCAACAAGCAATTCGCGTTGCTCCAGAATGTCGCCGGTCAAAATTTTAGCCGGACCGCGCTCGAGCGAAAGCGCGCCGCTTGCGAGCATGGAAAGGGACACGAGTCCCTGGCGCGCGGCGGCAGACGAATCGCGCGCCATTTCCTGCCCCAATCCCTGAATGAGGCGCGGGATTTCCGGCTTGTGGGAATTTCCGACGACCCAGGAAACGCCTTCGAGCGCGGCAAGTTCTTCCGGAGCGCGCTGCGCATAGCAGCCCGTCACGATGACGCGCGCCGCGGGGTTTTCCCGGTGAATCGCGCGAATGGATTGGCGCGCCTGCAGGTCCGCCGCGGCGGTAACCGTACACGTATTGACCACGATGACATCGGCGGAACGCGCGTCCGCGGAAGCGGCATACCCGCGCTCGACGAGTTGCCGCTCGATCGCAGCCGCATCGGCCTGCGTCGCCCGGCACCCGAATTGTTCGATGAAAAAGGTAGCCATATGACCGTGGCACAGGCTTCAGCCTGTGGATTTTAGTGCTTGCAAGGACGAACCCACACAGGCTGAAGTCTGTGCCACTTAAGCCCCTGCGCTTGCGCGGCCCAGATTATATCAGGCCAGGTATCACCAGTGGCCCCGACGCTTTATGAGGGGGCGATTTTCACCAGTCACCACTCACGCGTCACCAGCCACCACGCCAGGGGTTGTCCGCGCCCCCCCGTTCAGGTATCTTCACTGCAAGCAGAGTGGACATGGTCGACATCCATTGTCACATCCTTCCCGGCCTGGACGACGGCGCGGACACGCTGGAAACCTCCATAAAGATGGCGGAAATGGCCATTGCGGATGGAATTACGCATGTGGTGGGCACACCGCACGCGAATTCGCACTACAAATTTGACCCGGAATTGATCCGCCAGCGCCGTGACGAGCTGCAGGTAGCCGTCGGCGACCGCCTGATACTGGCGACTGGGTGCGATTTTCATCTAAACTTCGAAAACCTGCAGGATCTCGAGAAAAATCCGCAGAAGTACACCATCAACCAGAAGACCTACCTGCTTGTGGAATTCGCGGATTACTCCATCCCGCCTTCCATGGACGACACCATGCACCGCCTGCATCTTATCGGATTGTCGCCCATCATCACGCATCCCGAGCGGAACGCCATGCTGCGCACCAAACCCGAGCGGATGTATCGCTGGCTGCACCAGGGCAGTTACGTGCAGATCACCGCGCAATCCATCCTCGGGCGATTTGGAAGCGCCGCGCAGAAACGCGCCGAGCAATGGCTGGACGAGGATCGCGTCCACTTCATCGCCAGCGACGCGCACAACTTGACGGGACGAACCCTGCAGCTTCGCGCCGCATTCGACGCCGTGGCCGAACGCCGGGGCGAAGAAGTCGCCAAAGCCCTGTTCCGCGAAAATCCCCTCGCCGCATTTGAGGGCCGCAGCCTGCCCTACGAGCCCGAGGCGGCCGACCCCGACGCCAAGCCGCTGCAATACCGCAAGCGCAAGCGCTTCATTTTTTTCTGAGATTCTAGTGGCACATGCTTCAGCTTGTGGGGTTTGGTCCTTGCAAGGGCAAACCCCCGCGACCTGAAGCATGCGCCACTCAGGCCGTCCAATATGCAATTGATTATCGCATGACGTTGCCGGCATCACGTTTCCCGGGTGGCAAGCCCCGGGTGTCGTTCCACGAGCCATTCCGCAATCGCGCGGTCCAGTTCGGGCAGATGCCCCGCGAAGAAGTGGTCTCCGCCGGCGACAATGACCACTTTTGTATTTTCCCGGACGCGCGGAGGAAACTGCTCGAACATCGTGCGCAGCTTCGTCGGCGGGCCGAAGCGGTCGAATTCGCCGGACACCAAAAGCTTCGGTTTATCGCAGGCGTCGAGATACGAGAAGCTGCGGCTGTCCAGATCGCCGACCGGCAAACCGAGACCCAGAAGCTCCATCACGCGCGGATCGCCGCACCCGGCGCGCAAGCCGACCCAGGAACCAAAACTGAAGCCCGCGAGGAGCAAGGGCACACCGGGGTATTCCGCCGCGAGGAAATCGATGACCGCCAGAACGTCGCGCTCCTCGCCGTCGCCTTTGTCGTGCACGCCTTCGCTCAAGCCCGCCCCGCGAAAGTTAAACCGCACGACGGGCAGTGCAAACCGGTGAATCGTTTTCGCAGTCTGGTAAATCACTTTGTTATGCATGGTCCCGCCAAACAGGGGATGCGGGTGACAGACGACAGCGGCCAGCGGCGGCCGCTCGCTTTCATTCTTGTCCGGGGTGGCCCACAGGATCGCTTCCAGGCGCCCCGCGGGGCCGGGAAGCATCAAGGTTCGATGAAGTTGCGCGGGCATAGGGAATCCATGTAATCACACACCGTAGCCGTACAACAAATCGCGCCCGCCGCCCGACAGAGGGAAATTTTTAGGGGCGCGTTGCCTTTCCCGTTGCGATTTTTATTGAGCGATGCTACGGTGTCCAGAACCTGGAGCGCCCTCTTCCGGGGGACTCATGCATGAATCGAAAGAACGCCGTGCATCGCGGCGATTTACGATGACGCTGCCATTAACGGTTCGTTCCACGGAGCCGGGCGGCGGCGAACGGCGAGGACAAACGCGGGACGTCAGCTTCCGCGGTCTATATTTTTTGATTGAAGCGGACTTCGCGCCGGGATCGCCCATCGAATTCATCCTCACATTGCCCCGTGAAATCACCATGGCCGGCGACGTGCACATTCGATGCTTCGCGGAAATTGTGCGCGTCGAGGCTCACAACGGCAGCCGCGGGGTTGCCGCGCGCATCGACCGCTACGAGTTTTTGCCCTCGGCCGCTTAGTAGCACAGGCACTCTTGCCTGTGCGGTTTTGTAGGCCCCACCCGCAGGATTCCAAGTTAGCGACAATCGCAAACTCCGCCCAGGCAAGAGTGCCTGAGCTACTAAAACCTGCCTCTCGAAATTACGACCCCACCATTTTTCAGCCATTCTTTTGCTTGTCACCGGTTTCGCAGTAGAATTGTCCCTGAGGAAAACAACCAGGAGGAACGATGGAACTCTATGACGTTAAATCGGCGCTCGACGAACTCAAGGAAGACGCCGTGCTCCCGCACCCCGTGCGTTTGCGCGACATGATCCTGAGAACGCCGCTCGATGCCAACGAGGCGCTCGAAATGAACCGGGAATTTCAGAGTTACCTGACCCACTACGGCGGGACGCAAAAGGTGGCGCAGGAAATTCTGGAAAGGCTTGCGGCCAGCGAGCCCAAGAAAGCGTAGCCCGCAAAAACACGCCGCGCGGAGCAACCGCGCCGGCGCGAACGAGGAGTCGTTCAGGCTCGCCCGAAATCATGCCCCGAGAAACTCTTCTAATCGACGCCGACGACACGCTCTGGGAGAACAATGTTTACTTCGAGCAGACCATCGAGGAATTTCTCACGCTGCTCGAACCCTTCGGCTATCCGCGCGAGTACGCCCGCCACATCTTGAACGAAACCGAGCGCCGTAACATCCGGCAGCATGGCTACGGCGTCCGCAGCTTCGGGCGGTCGCTCGAAGAAACCTATATGAAGCTCGCGGGGCACCAGGCCGAGCGTTCCACCTTGGAAAATATCCATCATCGCGTCGAAGAGCTGGAGCGCACGCCACCAAACGTGCTGGACGGCGTGCTCGAAACGCTCGACTATCTTGCCGGTCGGCACCGCCTGATTCTGTTCACCAAGGGCGAGGCGGCCGAGCAAGCGGCCAAGGTCGAGCGATCGGGATTGCAGATTCATTTCGACGCGATCGAGATCGTCCCCGAAAAGGATGCGGCCACCTACCGCCTACTCGTGAATCGGCATCACGTCGTGAAATCGCACGGATGGATGATTGGCAACAGTCCCCGGAGCGATATCAATCCCGCGCTGGAGGCGGGGCTGAACGCCGTGTTCATTCCTCATCACGCCACCTGGGCGCTGGAGCACGAAGAAGTGCGCAGCGGGGCCGGCCGGCTTCTCATCCTGACCAGCTTCCGGGCCCTGCGCGAGCATTTCTAATTCGCATTTCCCGCAAAAAAGTGCGGCAATTGTGCAGCGAGATGGACGGGGCGCGATGAATCGTGGCGCCGGCATCTTGCCGGCGTTTTTGTCCCTCGCGAATTTTCAGAAAAATTGCCGGCGGGATGCCGGCGCTACCGAGGCTTAAAAGGCGGGGCCGCGCGAACGGAATGGAATGTGCACGACGGCTTCGAGATCGACCGGCTCGCCATGTTTCTCCGCGGGACGGAATTTCCATTGCGCGAGCGCTTCCATGGCGTTCGCGTCCAGCCGCGGATCGACGCTGTGAACCAGCTGGATGCTGTCCACGCTGCCGTCCTTGCGGATGATGGCGTAGAGCACCACGTCTCCGTCCACGTGCAGGGTGCGAAGCTCCGGCGGATATTTCGGATCCACTTTTTTCAGGGGCGACAATCCCGCGAGCTCCGGCACGTCGGGTCCCGCGTAGCCGCCGACGTGGGCCTCATTCAATTCCGCAAAATTCAGGACCCAGCTGCCCGACGCGCTGGTCATGTTCGGCATATTCACGTGCAAGGTGTAAACGCGTTTTGAGCCCAACACTTCCTGAGGAGACAATCCCAATTTCGGAGCGGACGAAGCGGCCCCTTCCGCATCCGCGGATAACGATTTCGAACCTTCAGGCGCAATCCTTACGGGCGGAACCGGCCGCGCGGGCAACGCATTGCCCGCTGCCCGCGATGCCGGGCCAATGCCCAAACCTGAACTCGGACTGCTGTTTGCGCTGTTCCCCCCGCTGATGAAAATCCCCTCAGGACCGCGGCCTCCGCCGCCGACTGCGGCGTCTCCCCTCGCGTCGCTGGCGGAAGCGGCACCGCCGGAACTCCCGGGCCTGGGCCCGTCCGGAGAAATCGAAACGCGCGCCGCAAGATTTCCGGCTGGGATTGCGGGAGGAGGTACCGGCGCCGGTGTGGCCGAAAGCGCGATCAGTGTTTCGCTGTTGCCGGCGCGCCCGCCGACGTCCGGAGCGGCTGCGTTCGTTTCCGTTTTTTGCGGAGCGGCGCGCGGCGCGGACATTGGATTCACCGGCAGTAGCGGCTTTGTCGGGGCCTGCCGGGACGAAGCAATATTGATCGCGCCAGCCTGCTTTTCCGGCGCCGAAATTTCCGGCGCGGCGGCGTTCGAGGCCGCTAGAGATGCCGGAGTCTTCGGCCGCAGGGACCCCAGTTCATTTGCGGTGAGCTGCGGTTTCGGCCGCTCCGGTTGCAGACCCGCTAGTTGCACAATGTTGGAAAGCGCCGGCAAAAATTTGGGCGGTTCCTGCGGCGCTTTGGACTGGATCAGCGTCTGGCGGGGATGCGTCGGATGCAGCGGCTCGGAAAGAATGGTTTGCCGCGGATGAAAGGCATCGGCGCCGCTCTGGGACCGCGGCTTCGATTCCGCTTTTCGAGTGGCCGCTCTCGGCGCGTGAATTGCCGGAAGGATCGCAGGAAAGTCCTTCACTGGACCGTACCAGGCGATCTCCCTCTGGGGCGACGCGGAAACTGCGCGCACCGCGCGGATATTCCAGATGGGAGGGGGAAATAGGATCAGGAGCGTTTGCAACAAGATCGCGAACGCGAAAGCAATCCTCGGAAATCTCTCGTCGATCCAGCAATCGCGAAAGTATGCGTCGCTGGCGAATTCCTCGGGCGGCGATGGGCCCCGAACGAGCGCGATCAGGCTGGAAAAGAACTCCCCGAGCGTTCCCGCCTTTTCCAACGCGAATCGTGGAGCAGGTAGGTCTGCCGAAGAGTCGAAAGAAATAGCTACATCCGCCCTCTCATGCAAATGAGCGATCTCAAGCAAGCGGAATGGCCCCCCGCGGAATTATACGCCAGTCGCGCGTCTCAAACGAAGTCGGCCGCGTCAAGAAGCACAAAGTATTCGGATGAGAGCTCATGAGACGCCAAGCCGTGACTCAAGGTATGGCGGATCAGACCGCCTTAAGGGTATGACCTGCAAACATTTGCAGTCGCTAAGCGGGAACTTCTGCCAGTCGTGCTTGCATGCGAGCGGAAACACGACAGCCGACAGGCTGATGTCCAAAGATCTGACCCGATCGGGGCCTGTCTTACTTGAACATGCTGTGAAACAGACTGCTTAGAGCTATTGCCAGAGGCCAGAGGTTACTTTTCGGGCCGGGGCAACGGGCAAGGCTTTACGTACGTCTTACATAGAGTTAGTATTCAGTAGGTTCGCGACCAGGCCAAGGTCGGCCAAAGATACCGTGCGAAACTCGCTTCGAATCCTCGGCGTATTGCTAACGCTGCTCGTGCTGCTGGTGTTCGCCACGGGTGTGGTCAGCGATTGGAATCACCAGGGTGCGAATGATGACGCGCGTTGCCCGTACTGCCATCTGGGCCACCAGACCCCGGCGCAGTTGGTCGTCGCACCCTCTGTATCCCTGCTGAAGCCGATCGCTTCGTTGCCGCTTCCGCAGGACGCGGTTTTGGCCTCGGGCCCTGTATTTTCGCAGACCTCGCCGCGCGCACCTCCCTCCGCCTAATCTGCTCGCCCAAGCGCTTTTTCCACCGGGCGCTATTCGTCTTTAAATTCAACTAGCTCGGGACTCTTGAGTTCTTTCGGCTCTTAAATTTGCCGGATTGCCGAATCGAGAGCTTCGACCGGTCCTTGCGGGAGAGAAATCATGCGAATGAATTCTAGGGCCCGAACAAAGTGGCCTCTCATCGCCCTCGGAGCTTTGGGGTTGCTCGCTCCAATGCGCGCCGCCGGACAGGCTGGCGCGCCGGCCACTCCGCAAAATCCGCCGGCGCGCGTCACGCTCGACAATGCCATCGACCTGGCGCTCAAACACAATCATTCGCTGCAGGCGGCGCGCACCACGATCCTGCAGAATCAGGCCCAGGAAATCACAGCCAATCTGCGGCCCAATCCAGTGGCGCTCGTCGATGAACAATACATGCCGTTCTTCTCGCCCAGTGCATTTACTACAGACTATATTAACCAAAGTGCAGTATATGACCTCGGCCTCTCCTACCTGATCGAACGCGGCAAGAAACGCCAGCATCGCCTGGGGGCGGCCAAGGACCAGACCGCGGTGACGACAGCTCAGGTTTCCGACAACGAGCGGACGCTGACGTTCAACGTCGCGTCGCAATTTATTTCGGCGCTGCTCGCGCAATCACAATTGGATTTGGCCGAGAAGGACCTGGCGAGTTTCCAGCAGACCGTGGACATCAGCCAGGCGGCCTTCAACGCCGGGTCGATGAGCGGCGGCGACTTGCTGAAAATCAAGATTCAATTATTGCAATTCCAGATGGATGTCTCGGCGGCCAAGCTGGCCCGCGTTCAGGCGCTGGCCAGCCTGCGACAGTTGCTTGGCTACGAGTCGGTGCCCGAATCCTATGAAGTCGTCGGAGACCTCGAATACAAGCCGGTGAAGCTTGGCGAAGACGACCTGAAAGCGATGGCGCTCCGGCAACGCCCGGACGTGCGCGCCGCGCAATTGGGCGTGACGGCGGCGCAAAGTCAATTCACGCTCGCGAAGGCCAACGGCAAGAAAGACCTGGGAGTGACTTTCACTTACAACCACCTCGGCGGCGTCAACACGGGCTCGCTCTTCTTTAACATCCAAATGCCGATCTTCGACCGCAACCAGGGCGAAATCGCGCGCACGCAATATGCGATCACGCAGTCGCAAGAGCTTTCGAGCGAGCAGGCCTCGATTGCGCTCACCGACGTCGCCAATTCGTATGAAGCGCTTCGCACCGATGATCAAATCGTGGAGCTGTATCAATCCGGCTATTTGAAACAGGCCGAAGATTCGCGGGACATCAGCCAGTACGCCTACCAGCACGGCTCCGCCAGCCTGCTCGATTTCCTGGACGCGGAGCGGAGCTATCGCGCCACGGAATACGCCTACCGGCAAGCGCTCGCAAACTACATGATTTCGCTCGAGCAACTGCGCCAGGCGGTGGGAACCAGGAGTTTGCCATGACGATGAAATACAAAGAAGTAATCCGCTGCCGGCCGCTCGCCGCGGCGAGCTCGCGGCGTTCCGCGTTTTTCTGCGGCGCCCTGGCCACCATGATTGCGCTCGCCGGTTGCGGCGGCGCGAACGAAAACGCCAACAAAATGACTTCGTTCTCAACCGCGGAAAGCGCGGCGAGCAAAGCGGAACTATTTTCGTTGCCTGCCGATCAAATGTCGCACATCCAGATTTACACCGTCGTGCAGACGCCGCTCGAGCGCACCCTGCGCCTTTCGGGAGCGGTGGCTTACAACAGCTACCGGACGACGCCGGTGATCACGCAGGTGGGCGGGCCCGTCAGCCGCATCGTGGCCACTCCGGGCGAGCATGTGACCCAGGGCCAGCCGCTGCTGTACGTTGCCAGCCCCGACTACTCGCTGTTGCGCTCGGCCTACATCAAGGCGCGCGACGCTTCTCAACTCGCGGAGCGGTTTTACAAGCGCGCGCAGGATCTCTTCGCGCACCAGGCCATCTCGCAGGCCGATCTCGAGCAGGCCGAATCCAACCGCACGCAGGCGGAGGCGGACCTGCAATCGAGCGAACAGGCCATTCGCGTTTTGGGGATCACGAACCCGGAAAGCGTCGTGACGGCTCCTTCTTCCGCGGAATTGCCGCTCCTGGCGCCGCTGGCGGGAGAGGTGGTGGAACGCCTCTGCTCGCCGGGGCAATTGCTCCAGGCGGGCGGAACGCAGTGCTTCACGCTTTCGGATATGAACAGCGTATGGGTGCTGGTGAATATTTACCAGAACGATATCGCCTACGTCCATCTGGGCCAAGATGTGATCATCGTAAACGAAACCTATCCCGGCGTGGTGCGCGGCAAGATTCAGTACGTCGCGCCCGCGCTCGATCCCACGACGCGAACCCTGCAGGCGCGCATCGAGGCCTCCAATCCCGGCGAGCGGCTGAAAAAGGACATGTACGTGACCGCGGAAGTGCGCGCCGGAGTGATACCCAATGCGCTCACCGTGCCCGACGCGGCGGTCCTGCGTGACTCCGAAAACATGCCGTACGTTTACCTGCAAACCGGGAGCAACCAGTTCGCGCGGCGCATGGTGACGCTCGGCGAAACGCAGGGCGGGAAAACGCAAATTTCAAGCGGGTTGCAGGCCGGAGACAAAGTCGTCGGCGACGGAAGCTTATTCCTGCAGTTTCAGAACTCGTTGCAACGCTGAGCCGAGGGCGCATAAAACATGATTCATCATTTCGTTCAATTCGCTCTTCGCCAGCGCTTCCTGGTCCTGATGCTGGTCCTCCTCGTCGTCGTGGCGGGCGCACTTTCCTTCGAGCGCATGCCGGTGGACGCCTATCCCGATCTTTCGCCTCCGATGGTGGAGATCATCACGCAGTGGCCCGGGCACGCGGCGGAGGAAATCGAGAGATTGGTGACGCTGCCGATCGAAGTGGAAATGAATGGCGTGCCGCACATGCAGGTGATGCGGTCCATCTCGCTCTACGGGCTTTCCGACGTGATCATGACGTTTCAGGAGAGCACCGACGATTACTTTGCGCGCCAAGTGGTGTTTGAGCGGCTGTCCGACGTGCAATTGCCTTCAGGAGTGGCGCCGAGTCTGTCACCACTGTTTAGCCCCTCGGGGCTTGTGTATCGCTATGTCATCGAGAGTCCGGATCGTAGCCCGCAGCAATTGAAAACGATTGAGGACTGGGTGGTCGAGCGGGCCTACAAATCGGTGCCGGGGGTGGCGGACGATTCCGGCTTTGGCGGCACGGTTATGCAGTACCAGGTGCTGCTCGATCCGGCGAAGATTTACAACTACCACATTCCCATGCCTCAAATTTTGTCCGCGCTGGCCGCGAATAATGCGAACGCGGGCGGCGGATTCTATTCGCAGGGTTCGCAGTTTTTCTACGTGCGCGGATTGGGCCTGGTGACCAAGACCGAGGACATTGGAAACATCGTCGTTGGCAGCAACAACGGCGTCCCCGTGCGGATTCACGACGTCGGCGAAGTGACCATCGGAAACGCGCCGCGCCTTGGAGAATTCGGCTTCCAGAAGAATGACGATTCGGTCGAGGGCGTGATCCTCATGCTGCGCGGCGAGCAGACGCAAAACGTGCTTGCCGGCGTCGAGAAAAAAACAGAAGAACTGAACAAAAGGATCTTGCCGTCCGACGTGAAGGTGCATCCATTCTACGACCGCAGCGACCTGGTGCGGCTCACCATCGACACGGTCGAGCACAACTTGCTCGTGGGCATGACGCTCGTCCTGATCGTATTGATCTTCTTCCTGGTCAGCTTTCGCGCGGCCATTATTGTCGCGCTGACCATCCCGCTCAGTTTGCTCTTCGCCTTCATCCTGCTGCACGGCCGTGGCGTGCCCGCCAACCTGCTCTCGATCGGCGCGATCGACTTCGGGATCATCATCGACGGCACCGTGGTCATGATGGAAAACATCTACCGCGAACTCGCCGAGCGCCACGGGCAGGACTACAAATTGAGCGAAGTGATCGCGGCGGCGGCGCGCGACGTGGACCGGCCTATTTTTTATTCCGTTGCGGTCATTCTCGCCGGATACCTTCCTATTTACGCCCTTACCGGCCCCTCCGGGAAACTCTTCGTCCCGATGGCGGAGACGATGTCATACGCACTCCTGGGATCGCTCATCTTCACCCTCACACTGGTGCCCGTGCTCGCCTCGTACTGGTTCAAGAGTGGCGTAACGGAGATTGTGAACAGGCCGTACGAATGGGTGAAAGGAGTTTACGCGGGAGAGCTCGACTGGTGTTTGGACCATCCGAAAACCACCATGATTGTCGCGGCGCTCATTTTCGCGGCCTCGCTTCTCCTGGTGCCATTTATCGGCGGTGAATTCATGCCGCACCTGGACGAAGGCGCGTTGTGGGTGCGCGCCACGATGCCTTACACGATTTCCTTCGAGGAAGCAGCGAATTTCGCTCCGCAAATCCGCGATATTCTGCTGGCTTATCCGCAGGTAACGGAAGTCGGATCGGAGCTGGGCCGGCCTGATGATGGCACCGATCCCACCGGGTTTTTCAATTGCGAATTCTACGTCGGCTTGAGGCAGTACAAGGACAAAGTGTGGCAGCAAGGGCCGATTCGCAACAAAGCGGAACTCACCGAAGACCTTCAGAAGAAACTCGATGCTTATCCCGGCGTTATTTTCAACTATACGCAGCCGGCGGAAGACGCGGTGGACGAGGCGCTCACGGGCCTCAAGAGCGCACTGGCAGTGAAAATCTATGGGCAGGACTTACAAGTCCTGGAAGACAAGGCGGTCGAAATCAAGCGCATACTTTCGCAAATTCCCGGATTCACCGAGCTGACGGTGGTCCGCGAGTTGGGACAGCCCAGCGTGCAAATCGAGGTGGATCGCGAAAAAATCGCGCGCTACGGCATCAACGTATCCGACGTCGAGGGAGTGATCCAGTCCGGAGTTGGCGGCCAGGCGGCGACGCAGGTCATTCAGGGGGAGCGGCTGTTTGACCTGGTGGTGCGCATGAAGCCGCAATACCGCTCCAGCACGCGAGAGATCGGCAATCTGCTCGTGCCTACGCCCTCCGGCCAGCAGGTGCCGATTTCCGAGCTCGCCAACATCCGTCAGGGAAACGGCGCTTCGTTCATTTATCGCGAAAACAATTCACGCTACATCGGCGTGCAGTTCAGCATCGAGGGGCGCGACCTGGCGCGGGCAGTGAGCGACGCGCAGAACGCGGTGCGCCAATCGGTGGCGCTGCCGCAAGGCTACACGCTCAACTGGGGCGGCGAGTACAGCGAGTACGTCGCGGCGCGGGAACAATTCGCCTTCATTGGGCCGCTCGCCATTTTGCTGATCTTCATGATCCTTTTCGCGCTCTACGGCAATTTCAAATTCCCGGTAACCGTGATGATCGGCGTGGTGATGACGGAGCCGGTGGGAGCGTTGATTGCCCTGAAACTCACGCACACGCCGTTCAGCGTCAGCTCCGGGCTTGGTCTGCTGGCCTTGATGGGCGTGTCGGTGGAAACGGCCGTGATCCTGGTCTCCTACATCAACAAACTGCGCCTGGAAAATCTTGATATTCGCACGGCGACGCGCGAGGCGGCGCTGCTGCGCCTGCGGCCCATCATGATGACCGCGCTGGTCGCCTGCCTGGGCCTCTTGCCTGCGGCGCTCTCGACCGGCATCGGCTCGGACACGCAGAAGCCGTTCGCCATCGTCATAGTCGCGGGGCTGATCTCGCGGCTGTTTCTGGGATTTTTCGTCAACCCGGTGCTGTACGAAATGGTCGCGAAGCCGGGGGATGTGCTGCAAGTGTAGGGGTTTAAGCGGGTGCCTCGGCCCAGCCGTTACTTTTCGGGGTTTTGTACCAGACAACACTTTACCCAGACCTTACATCAGGTTATTATTAGCGGGGTTTCAGTGTTCTGGCTCAGATTCACCAGAATGAACGCGCGAAAGACAATTCGCTTAGTCGGCGTTTCGCTTACGCTCCTCGTGCTACTGGTTTTCGCCACGGGAGTGGTCAGCGATTGGAATCACCAGGGCCCGAGCGACGACGCGCATTGTCCCTACTGTCATCTGGGCCACCAAACACCGGCGCAGTTAGTCGCCGCGCCGTCCGGGATATTGCTAAAGCCGGTCGCTTCCCTACCGCTGCCGCAAGACGCAAGCCCGGTCAAGGACCATGTCTATTCGCAGACCGCACCCCGCGCACCTCCCGCCGCGTAAACAATAAGCTCCCTCTCAGATTCACATGATGCTGCGCTGACGCAAAGATTTCTCCGGCGCACACGCCCAACGATTTGGGCGGCAACCTCTGGCCATTCCTGGCTACGCGTTCCCTTAGGGGACAGAGGAGATTTGAAAATGAATTTCCGCGCGACTGTGTGGAAGACAATTCGCATACTCGGGGTTTCGCTGGCGCTCGTCGTGCTGCTGATCTTCGCCACGGGCGTCGTCAGCGACTGGAATCACCACAGCCCAAGCGACGACGCGAATTGTCCGTACTGCCATTTGGGCCATCAAACGCCGGCGCAGTTGGAAGTCGCGCCTCCGGTTTTTTTGCTTAAGCCAATCGCTTCCTTGCCGCTGCCGGAAGACGCCATTCTGGCTACAGGTCCCGTCTTTTCGCAGACCTCTCCCCGCGCGCCACCCACCCTGTAAGCAATAACCAAGCACGAAATCATCTTAATTCCGCGTGCCGCGGCCCCTTTTGCGGGCAGCAGCATTCCATTTTGGCCTTTCTTTAGCGCCTAGGCGCGATCCGAGGAGGATTGGGATGCGACTTATACGAATTCTTATAGCTCTGGCAGTGACTGTGTTCTTCGTAATTGCCACACCATTGATTCACGCGCAAGGCGTCGGAAATTCGGCTTCGATCAGCGGCACGGTGCTCGATCCTGTCGGAGCCCTGGTGCCGAAGGCGATCGTGGAAATTCACAACGTCGTCAGCGGCCTGGACCGGTCTACGACGACGGACACGGCTGGAAATTTCAGCTTTGTGAATGTCCCCTACAATCCGTATCACTTGACCGTGAACTTGGCCGGATTCGCTCCGTACTCACAGGATGTCGAGGTTCGTTCCTCGGTCACCGTGAACCTAAAGATTAACCTGACGCTTGCGGGGCAGACCAGCAACGTAACCGTGGAGGCGACTGGAGGTGATTTGATCGAAACCGAATCCACGGCGCACACGGACGTGGACCGCGATCTGTTTGACACGCTTCCGCTGGAAAGCGCGTCGTCGTCGCTGAGTTCGCTGGTTACGCTCTCCGCACCCGGGGTGGCGGCGGATTCCAATGGAATGTTTCACGGGTTGGGCGATCATGCCGAAAATTCGTTTTCTGTGGACGGGCAGCCCATCACCGACCAGCAGAGCAAGACTTTTTCCAACCAGATTCCGGTGGATGCCATTGAATCCATGACGGTCATTGAGGGCGCGCCGCCGGCCGAGTATGGCGGTAAAACGAGCTTGGTTATTGATGTAACTACACGCTCGGGACAAGGGGTTACAAGTCCACATGGAGGCGTGACAACGTCCTATGGCACATTCGGCACGGCCTCGACGGCTTTCAACCTCGCTTACGGGGGGACGAAGTGGGGAAACTTCATTGCCGCGGATGGCTTGAACAGCGGGCGCTTTCTCGATCCTCCGGAATTTGTGGTCATGCACGACAAAGGCAACGAAGAAAACGTGTTCGACCGCGTGGATTTTCAAGTGTCCAGCGCGGATTCCCTCCACCTGAATTTTCAGTACACGCGATCCTGGTTTCAAAACCCCAATTCGTACGACCAGCAATACCATCCCTGCGCAGTGGGAGTATCAGCGGCAACGCCCACATCACCGGTGGGTTGCAATGCAGCGGGCACTTTCATCGTCGGCCCGACCGGCAACACTTTGGGACTGACGGATCAGCGCTCGCAAATCGGGACGATAAATATCGGGCCAACGTGGACGCACACGTTTGGATCGGCCTCTGTTTTGACCCTGGGCGGCTTCGTGCGGCGGGACCACTACAACTACTACCCGAGCGGGGACCCATTCGCAGACTTTAGTCCGGACCTACAAAGCTCGACAATCTCTCAAGACCGAACGCTCTTGAATGCGGGCGCTCGAGCCAGCCTCTCCTACGTTAAAGGCATTCACAACTTTAAGGGAGGAGTAGTCTTTGAACATACGTTCCTGAATGAAGACGACCACCTGGGAGTCGTCGATCCGGGGTACGTCGCGACGATCGGACCTGCGTGCGCCGCTGTGGGAGACCCGACGTGCAGCGCCGCGTTACAGTTCGACCTGACAAACCCGGCGACGGACCCGACGGGCCAGCTATACCATTTCCATGGCCACACAGACATAAAGGAAATCGGGCTGTTCGTCGAGGACACGATCACCAAGGGAAGTTGGTCCTTCGACCTTGGCCTCCGAGGGGACATTTACAGGGGGATTAGCCGTGCCACTCAGCCAGAACCTCGCCTTGGCATTGCGTACAACATAAAACCGAGCAGCACGGTTCTTCGCATTTCCTACGCCCGAACTCTGGAGAGTCCGTTCAACGAGAACCTGATCATTGCCAGCGGGGGATGCAGCTTCACTGGCTCGACTGCAAATTACCCTGTCATTGCCGAACTTGTGCCGCTGCCCAGTACCACTTGCGGGCAGGGGAATGCGGGGCCGATTCTTCCAGGCTTCCGCAACGAATTTCACGCCGGCTTCCAGCAGGCGTTCGGGAAGCACCTGGTCATAGACGCGGAGTATCTATGGAAGTACACACACAACGGCTACGACTTCGGCATTGTTGCCGCAACCCCCATCACCTTCCCGATCATGTGGCATAACTCGAAGATCAGCGGATTTACGATTCGGGCCAACGTCCCGACCTGGCACGGCGTTACCGCGGCCGTGGTGATGTCCAGCGTCGCCGCACGCTTCTTCCTGCCGCAAGTCGCCGGGGTGCCCGTTATTGGCCCGGCGACGGGCGTTTTCCGGATCGACCACGACGAGAGGTTCAACCAAACAACGCACATCCAGTACCAGCCGTGGAAGGCCGGACCGTGGTTCGGCTTCAACTGGAGATATGACAGTGGGTTGGTGAGCGGCACAGTACCGTGCTGGGCGGCAACTGCGACTTGTTTCAATTCGACGCCATTTGCAGATGGGGGCAACCCGGCCAACGCCGGCTTCACTTCCTCTGGGCAAGTCGGCTTGGTCAATGGCATCACGGGGTTGCCTCTAACCGCCGACCAGGCGTTCCAGGCCGGGTTCACTTGCAACGGTCAATTGATCGCTCCAAACCCACTGGCGCCCGCGAATGGCGCACCCGCGCTTCCTTCGTGCTCTAAAGACGCATTTGGATCCCTCTACACCCGGCCGCCGGCGCCGGGAACCGAGCAGGACGACAAAAATCCACAGCGCATCCAGCCGCGCCACCTATTTGACCTCGCCGTGGGTGATGACAACCTCTTCCGCGGCGACCGGTACAAATGGAGCGCGCGAGTCACGGTGATCAACGTGGCGAACAAGGAATCGCTTTACAACTACCTGTCCACGTTCAGCGGGACTCACTACATTACGCCGCGCGCCATAACGGGAGAGTTGGGATTCCACTTCTAAGCTGGAGCCTGGTTGCCTCGGGCGGTCACTTTTTTTAAGGATCGCCCGGGCACGAGTATTTCGAGGCGTCGAGCTCCCTGGATCCAGGGCAGACGAACTGACCCTTCAGCATAAAAGCGATGGATGGAAGAAACGTTCCAACCAGGAAGGGATGGAAGATGCCACGCCCACTAGGCTATAAGCGCCGCGATGCAAAAAAGTTGGAGGCGCGCCGATTTGCGGCTGTTGCTCGCTTGAAGCGGGGCGAATCCACTGCAGCGATTGCACGCTCCTTCGGTGTGGGCATCCACTCGGTCCAGCGGTGGGCCTTATGGTATCGCTTGCGCGGCGAGGAAGGACTGCGTCGCCGGCCAAAGACCGGAGGGCCCCGCCCGAAGCTGGCTCGTGACAAATTGGAGCGGCTCCCCGGCCTGTTGGAGCAGGGGCCGGCAGCGCATGGATTCGACACGCCTGTGTGGACCAGCGAGCGCATCGTCGGTCTGATCTGGCGGCGTTTCCGAGTGCGCTATTCGCGCGACTATGTGAAGCACCGGTTGATGCCGCGTCTTGGCTGGAGGTGGCACAAACACACTTGGCTGCCCGCGGGGCCCGGTCGTAGTGCGCGCACATGACCGCTTCCCAACCCTAGGATTCGGAAGAGGCAATGTTCGTAGGGAACCGATCTATTCCAGAGTGGATTGGGAAATCGCTCTGGTATACCATATCCCGGTATGGTATAAAGGAGTTCGCCGCACGGCCTTCACGTCCTTCGACATCGTCCGCCTCTGCGAGAGGAGTTGGCGCCATGTCACAGCCCGCTGTCAAAGATGCGCGCGTGGAAACGCGGCCGCTTGCGTCTCCGGACTCCGTTTCCGGAAAGCCGAAGGCGGATCACACAGGGGATCATGAGGAATCGCACGCGTGGAACTGGCGCGACCTCAGCCGCGTCCTGTTCGTCGCCATAGCTTCCATCGCAATTTGGTTTGCGCGCGGGTTGCCCATCCCCTACATCAGCGTCATCGGCGCGATTTGCACGCTGGCCGGCGGCTATCCCATTTTCCACGAAGCGTACGAAAATATTGTGCAGCGCCGCATGACGATGGAGCTGTCGATGGCCATCGCCATCGTGGCCGCGCTGGCCATCCGGGAAACATTCACAGCACTGGTGATTACCCTCTTCGTCCTGGCCGCGG
>Ga0210384_10001263_pt1 | contig 35072 bp, 35 predicted proteins | sample IncBWH2MmetaG_FD_160574 | JGI IMG/M metagenome (GOLD analysis project Ga0210384, IMG submission 160574) | Forest soil microbial communities from Barre Woods Harvard Forest LTER site, Petersham, Massachusetts, United States - Inc-BW-H-2-M | ecosystem: Environmental > Terrestrial > Soil >...
CGGGTTACCGGGTGGCTGCCGAGCACCTTCAAGGTCGCGCTACGAGTTCCGGCGGTGACGTCTCCGCGCGGTTGCTACCAGCCCCGCGAGGCCGGACCCGAAGAGCAGCAAAGTGGAAGGTTCCGGAACGGGGTCGAGGGATCCGAACAGCCCGTCCGCCTCGCCGTTGATCCCCGCGGCGAAGAAGAGCGTGTTGGGGTCGCCGCCATTACCGCCGTTCCCGAAGGTGATGGCCCAAAGGCCCGAGTTGATGATCGGGTTGCCGTCTTTGTCCGTGATCGTGCCGACGAACGCTCCGGTTAGCGGGTCAAAGGCGTTGATCTCGCTGACGGCAAAGCTGAAGTTGCCGACCAGCAGGTCGCCGCCGAATCCACCGAAACTGGCCGGCGCCCGAGTGATGCCCCACGGCGAGGCGAGCTTGCTGCCGGCGATGAGGGTTTGGATCAAGTTCCCGCTCGTATCGAACACCGCCACGGCCCCCATCCCCTCCGGTGCCGAGATCTGAGCCGCACGACCGGGGAGTGCGTAGGTCACGTAGATGTTCCCGCCAATGTTCTGCACGTTGAACGGGACGAGCCCGGTCAGGCGGGGGTCGTGGGTTACGAACGCATTGGGGCCGAGATCCACAGGAGTGAAGGACCCGTTGAAGACGTCGATGCGATTCTGCGCACCGTTGGCGGCATACAGGAGGGGCCCTGAGGCGTTACTCCCAATGGCCAGGCCGGTGTAGACGGCCCCAGGGGTTGTCACCTGGACCCGGGCCGGAATCGTGCCAATCGTGCCCAAGTTGGAGTTCCAGGCGGAGATGGTGCCGTTCAAGTTGGCAAAGATGAAGGTAGCGGGACCAGCGGGAGCACCATTTACCGTCACCGGGAAGGACGAGGTGCTGTTGTTGACTTGGCCGGTGGGACCTTGGGGTCCGCTTCCCATTGTCGGGAAGGCGACCTCAAGGGAGAGCTTACTGACACTTCCGGCCGTTACCCCGTAGAGAGTGGCCAGGCTCGTCGCTTGATCCGAGACCCAGAAGGGGCCCGTGGCGCTTAACGAGACCCCCCAGGAGTTCTTCAGGTGGGGATCAGTGATGGCGGCCAGCCCCGGGATGTCCGAAACAAGGTCCGTCTGGACAAACGCAGTGGCCAAAGCCGTGTTGGCCGTCAATCCCAACAGGCCCACCCCAACCAAAGCAGCCCGCAGCACGCCATGCAAATGCCTCATCCTCGTACCCTCCGCATCTAACTTCCCGAGGACGGAACACTTCTCTAACGAACGGCGAGAGTCTGGACGCATCTTGTAGGAGTTGTCAATACGTTCTGCCCAGGACCGGCACGACCGTAACGAGCGGGCTCCTTCGGGCTCCTACCGGACGGCTCTGGTCCTCGAACGACAGCAGCGCCTCTCTGAGCAAGTCCTCATCAGCGTCGTCTAAGCCCCGCCCGCGCTGACTAAGCAGGTACCCTGGCCTCCCAGATACACACCTCCGCGAGCTTCGCACTGCTGCTCGAATTCGCGCTGCTCCGCACTTGTCGAGCGAGTGCATGTCCCTGCTTCATACGTGCCGCCGGCTGATGTGCAGATCGCGCTAGCCGAGCAACCGGCAAGAGAGAGCAGGGCGGCGATTGCAAAAAACACAGACCTTCCGCTCGCATCAGGGCTGCGGCCCGCTCTCAGCACTGACCTTCGCCAGCCTCGCCTCAACGTCGGCCATGCGTTTCTGCACCCGTCGGATGTGCCACTCTAGCCACTCGCGCCGCGCCTCGAGGCCAGAAGCAAGTTCCCGCCGATAGGCCGCGAGCTGGGCCGGCAGCTCCTCCCGTAGCTCGCGCTCAAGGGATTGGCGTTCGTTCAATGGTCTGGGCATCGAGGCATGATAGCGCAGTAAGGACAGGTTGGCCTCTCCACGCCCGCCGACGCTGGTAGACTCGCGGGCATGGATCGCTCATCCCTTACGTGAAGTCCGCGCCCTGGAGTCGCTTTATTACACGCCGTGGAGTTGGCGCGGGCCCGAGGGGCACCGCGCACTGTGTCCAAGGACTACAGGGGGGGGTCTATGAACCGGGTTAAGACATGTCTGGCGGCTACCTTCCTGTTGGCGGCCGTGCTTTTTCCGGGATCATTGCAGGCCATGGAAATATGGCAGTTCGACAAAATGGCGGATCAGGATCAGGGTGCGTACGTCGGCCTGCTCGTAGAGGGCGCCGAGCATGTTTTGGTTGCCCAAGGCCGGAATGATCTGGCAGCGCAGGTCGATCAACTGTTTACTAAGAAGCTTGGCAACGACAACATGCCTTTGGGTATGGTGGAGTTCGAAAGAAATCTTGCGCTTGTGCGCCTCGACGACGCAAAAGATGCCGAGAAACATCCCAATGATCCGCGACTGGAGGTCGAGGATGTGATGGCAATAACCCTGGAAAACAACCGCATTGAATTGCCCGATAGCTTTTTCGCCGTGGCCAAACACTTCAAGCCCAAGTTTCCGCCGCAAGGTACGAAGAACTGATCAACAGGTTTCTATGACGTGGTTTAAACAATGTCTGGCGGCCATCTTCCTGTGGGCGGCCGTATTTTTCCGGGATCATTGCAGGCCATGGAAATACGGCAGTTCGATAAAATGGCGGACCGGGATCAGGCTGAATACGTAGGGTTGCTCGTGCAGGGCGCTGAAAAAGGGTTGATTGGTCAAGGAAGGACTGATCTGGCAGCGAAGGTTGATCAGCTTTTTACGAAGACACCTCCCGGCGATAGGATGCCTTTAGGCATGACGGAGTTCGAAATAAATCTAGCGTTGCTGCGCCTCGCAGACGCAAAAAATGCCGAGAACAATCCCAATGATCCGCGAGTGGAGGTCGAGGATGTGATGGCAATAACCCTGGAAAAGAACGGCATTAAATTACCCGACAGCTTTTGCACCGTGGCCAAAAACTTCAAGCCCAAGTTCCCGCCGCAAGATACAAAGAACTGATTCGAGCCAGTTGTCGGAACACATGCAAGAGGTTTCGATGAAGTGGTTTAGCACATGTCTGGCGGCCACCTTCCTGTCGGCCGCCCTGCTCTTCACGAGCGCGGCCCGGGCGATGGAGATTCGCCAGTTCGATAAAATGGCGGATCAGGATCAGGACGAATTTGTCGGTGAACTCGTAGTGGGTGCGCAAAAGGTATTGAAAGACGAGGGTAGACCGGATCTTGCCGAGCAGGTGCATAGGCTGTTTACGACTGTAAATCCTGGCAGTGATATCTCGCTTGGGGTTGGCGAATTTGAGAGGAATCTGGCGAGACTGCGTGTCGAGGACGTAGACAATGCTCAAAAGCATCCCAAAGACCCGCGGGTTGAGGTCGAAGATGCGATGGCTGTGACCTTACAGAAGAACCACATTGAACTGCCCGACAGTTTCTTCATCGTCGCTGAGAATTTCAAGCCCAGGTACCCGCCGCAAGATAAGAAGAAATAACTCGCAGCCCGAGGAGGCGGGAGGTACGGGGCAAACCGCCCACCTGAACTACCGCGCCTCCCCCAGCACCGGCACGAAATGACACCCGCCATCCGGCAGGGGGAAGGGAATAATCTCTTGCGCGTGCCCGCACCAGTTCACGTAGCTGACCACTTGGTAGGGTTCCCAGCCCACGTGCTTCAAGTTCTCGGTCCGCATGTGCAGGGGGCCAACGATCCGGCCGCAATTGGGGCAGTCGTGCGTGGGCTCACCGGGCCAGCGGGGCGGGACCATGGGCGACAGAATAGCCTAGCAGGTGCCCTGGTCACTCCCGCACGTGACTCGGCTGTAGTAAGGTCGCTGCTGGCCGCCCCGCCCCGTCCCTCCTAGACGACGCGGCCAAGTGAGGGTTTGGTAGTGGACCGACGAGCGTTCGTCTGCACCATGACTGGCGGCCTCCTCGCCGCGTCGCTCGCAGCCGAGGCGCAGCAGGCAGGTAAGGCCTGGCGCGTCGGCTTCCTGACGCCCGGCTTTAAGGAGCTTCCGGGGTCCAACCCTGGACTCGCTCCGTTGTCGCAGGGCTTGCGTGAACTCGGTTACGTTGAGGGACGGAACCTTACCTTGGAGGTCCGTTACGCGGAGGGTCGAACCGAGCGCTTTCCCGCACTGGCGGCGGAGTTAGTCAATCTCAAGGTTGACGTGCTGGTCGCGGCGACTACGCCCGGGGCCCTCGCCGCCAAGCAGGCGACCGGCACAATTCCCATTGTCATGGCGAGCGTGGGAGAACCGGTCGAAGTAAAGCTGGTCGAGAGCCTAGCCCACCCCGGTGGAAACGTCACCGGGTTATCCCTCAGCGCCCCGCAACTCGCAGCCAAGCGGCTGGATTTGCTCAAACAGGCACTGCCAAGACTTTCACACGTGACCGTGCTGTGGAATTCCGGGAACCAGGGTATGCAGGCCAGATTCCACGAGACGCAAGGCGCGGCGCAGCAGTTGGGCATGGCTCTCCAGTCTGTTACGGTCCAGAGCCCCGACGACTTCGACCCGGTGTTTGCGATGATGATCCGAGATCGGCCCGAATCACTGCTCGTCCTAGCTGATACCGTGACCGTCGCCAATCGACAACGCACGGTCGAGTTCGCGGCACGGAGCCGAGTGCCAGGGATTTACGACGCGAAGGCATTTGTGGACGCCGGAGGTCTCATGTCATACGGGGTCGACTTTGCTGACCACTATCGGCGTGCGGCCATCTACGTGGACAAGATTTTGAAGGGCGCCAAGCCTGCCGACCTTCCCATCGAACAGCCCACGAAGTTCGAGCTAGTCATCAACCTCAAAACCGCCAAGGCCCTCGGCCTGACGATCCCGCCGTCGCTTCTGCAGCGGGCGGATCAGGTGATCGAGTGAGCGGACAGTCAGGGCTGAACAGAGCGAGAGGAACTGGTGATGGCGCGCTACGAGAAGCCGGATTGGCTGACCAAACACGTATTCAACCCGCTCGTCTCGTTATTGACGAACCTCGGTGTGAGCGTGCGCGGGTCTCGCATCTTGGTTGTACGCGGGCGGAAGTCTGGACAAATCCGGACAACGCCGGTGAATCCGTTGGAGATTGGCGGAAAGCGCTATCTGGTGGCGCCGCGCGGAGAGACGGAGTGGGTGCGGAACCTTCGCGCGGGTCGCGGAGGTGAGTTGCGCCTCGGGCGCTATCGTGAGCCGATTGGGGTCGAGGAGCTTCCGGACGATCTGAAGCCGCCGATCCTGCGTGAGTACTTGCGGCGCTGGAAGATGGAAACGGGGAAGTTCTTCGACGGCGTCACGGCGGAGTCCCCCGAATCGGAACTCCGGCGAATTGCTCCTCGTCATCCCGTATTCGGGGTCCTGAGCCTTTAGGCTACCGGCTGCCCTGCTACCACACCCGGCCATCGCCCGAAGGGGGATGAGCCGCCCTCTTGAGGCTGCCCCTTCGGGCTCTTCCACCCTTCCTAGGCCTGTGATAGTCTCCCCGCCCCATGCCGGACGTGCTGAACGCCTTGGTGGCCTTCGTTGCGGAGCACCAGCTGTGCGGAGACCTGGATGGCGGCATAAAGGAGCGCCTCGAGACGCCCAAGCGCCAGCGTGGTCTTGCCCACACCGCTCGGACACCCCCCGCTACCTTTCGCATCGCTCGACGCGAGCTGGCCCGAGTGCGCCTCCGGCGATCACACTGATGCGCCGGGGTCGGTGCCCTCCGAGTCGTCGCGGAACAGCTGGTAGAGCAAGATCGCGCCGAAGGTCGCGGTGCCGATTCCCCCCAGCGTGAAGCCGCCGAACCGCAGCGCGAGGTCTCCGGCGCCGACGGTCAGCGTCACCGCCGCGGTGACGAGATTGCGGGCGCGCGAGAAATCGACGCGGTTCTCGACCCAGATGCGCCCGCCGGTCGCGGCGATGAGCCCGAACACGACGATGGACAATCCGCCCAGCACCGGCCCGGGGATGGTCAGGGTCAGCGCCCCGAACTTGGGCGAGAACCCGAGCACGATCGCCGCGACCGCCGCGACGACGAAGATCAGCGTCGAGTAGATTTTCGTCACTGCCATCACGCCGATGTTCTCGGCGTACGTCGTCACGCCGGTGCCGCCCCCCGCACCCGCCACTATGGTCGCCAGGCCGTCGCCCAAAAATGCACGGCCGAGATACGGGTCGAGATTACGCCCGGTCATCGCGGCGACCGCCTTGACGTGGCCGAGATTCTCGGCGACCAGCACGATCGCCACCGGCGCGATCAGCGTCACCGCGCGCGCATCCCAAACCGGCGCGGTGAACGTCGGACACCCGATCCAGGGCGCCCGGGCCACGGCCGTGAAGTCCATCGGGGTCGCGAGGCCGAAGCCGTTCGCGGCGAGCGCATACAGCAGGTACCCCGCCAACCCGCCAAGCAGGATCGGCAGGCGGCGCGCGAGCCCGGGCGCGCGCACCGCGACCAGCCCCACCACGAGGATGGTCGCTATGCCGATCCACGCGTCCGCCGTGCTCTTGGCGATCCCCTTCACCCCGATCGGCGCGAGGTTGAGACCGATCACCGCGACCACCGCGCCGGTCACGACCGGCGGCATCAGCCGCTCGAGCCAGCGATAGCCGGCGCGCATGACCGCAGTGCCGATCAGCGTGTACACTGCGCCCGCGGCGACGATTCCGCCGAGCGCCACGCCGAGGTTCGGATTCGGCCCTCGGCCCGGGTAGGCGGTGGCCGCGATGACAACGGAGATGAACGAGAAGCTGGATCCGAGGTAACTCGGCACCCGCCCGCCGACCGCTACGAAGAAGATCAGCGTGCCCACGCCCGAAAAGAGGATCGCCACGTTGGGGTCGAATCCCATCAGGAGCGGAGCAAGCACCGTTGCGCCGAACATCGCGACGACGTGCTGCAGGCCGAGAGCGAGCGTCTGCGCCGCGGGCAGGCGCTCGTCCGGGGCAACGACGCCGCCCGCGGAGAGCTTCCAGCGGGGGAGCCACGCGCGAAGGTCGGACATGGGCGAATCATCACATCGCCTGGCGTCCATCGACAAGCCCCAGGGACGCGAGGTTGGGGATCAGGCCATGCCTACCCCCGTCACTTCAAGCAGATAGCCAAAGCGGTGGTGCTGCCCCGACCTTGACCATTGCGCGGCTGCCTGACTCGGTCGTCCGCGAGAGCCGCGACAGTGTCTACCCGACACCGACGACCCGCGTGGGCCGAAAGGGAAGTGAAGGATGACCGTGCGCGAGCAGGAGACATTGCTCCGTGCGCTCGATCTCTAGCGGGCCGCTGTCGGACAGATGAACTGGGAGGAGCGGGCCAACACGGCGCTGGACTTGCTCATCGTTTCGGGCGGCCTTGCTCATCGGGCCAGCGGGGCGGAGCCATGGCGCGAATGGTAGCGCAGCGCGCTGCGGGGCGGGGCTGACGCGTCCCGCAATCACCTGGTTTCGGTACGGATGGGCGGTACGGGACTGCGATGTGGTGTGACGCTGACTTATAGAGCCAGGCCGAACAGGGTTTTCGGTACGACCGGTGCGCCGCAGGCCGAGCCCCCCGAGGGTCCTTCGACGAAGTGGAGCCGGCATTCCGGCCCCCCTACTGCCTTCGGCTACCTGCTCGTAGTCCTTCGGGTAGAGTGAGAGGCCTGGACAGATCGTAGATGCGCGCGCCCTTCTGGTTTCTGCTCCTCGCAAGCGTCGTCATCGCCTTGTGGCTCCTCATCGTGTGGCTTGAACACCGCGACGACGCCCGAAAGAAACGCAAGGGTGGTCGCTAGCTAGCCTGAGTCGCCTCCCGGGTCGCCCTGGCTGCTACGCTGTGGGCCATGCCGAGACCCGAAACGAGCGCCAGGCCCTTGAGGAAGAGCACGCCGAGCTGCCGGTCCAGATCGCGGCCTTCCAGCGAGATCTAGCCGCCACCTCAGCCGAGGACAAGGCGCGGCGCGAGATACCGGGCTGGCCGATCGGACGAGACAAGAAGCGCCTGGCTGAGATCGAGGCGCGGCGGGCGGCGATCAAGGCCGAGCACGGCTCGCGAAATGACCCGAGCCCAACAGGCCGGTCTCCGTCCGAATCTGGTCCGACGATCAGGCGACGATCGACTAGATCAACCCGATGTCGGTCGGGCGCGTGCGGGGGAATACGCGATCCAGCCCGGAGTCGTCGAGCCCGTAGATGCGCTTGAACACGCCGCCAAGCATGGCGCGGTACTCGGTAAGCACCGGCCAGTCGCGATCTTGGTTCAGCGTGCGTCGCTCGACCGCCACCTGGCTTCCGGTCATGCGGCCGCCACGGATGCCGCCACCGAGAACCCAGTAGACTGTGCCGTGGCCGTGATCGGTGCCGTGCGTGCCGTTCTCGCGGAAGGTGCGGCCGAACTCTGAAATCACCACGACCACGGTGCTGGACCACGCCGGGCCCATCTGCTGGGCGAAGCCGGAGAGGCCTTGGCCGAGATTGCCGAGCAGATTGGCGAGCTGGCCCTGGGTGCCGCCTTCATTGACGTGGGTGTCCCACCCGCCCACGTCAATGAAGGCGAGATTGAACTTGTCCCGCATGAGCCCGGCCATGCGTCGCGCCTCGACCTCGAACCCGCGTGCGCTGATCGCGCTGCGGCTGGCCGCCTGCATCTCGCTGCTCATACTGCCGGACGCCATCATCTCGGCCTGCTGGGCCACAGTCCGGCGCAGTTCGAACCCCTCGCTGATGAGCGGCTCAAAGCGGGTCCCTGCGTACAGGGACGCGAGCAGGGCCACCTGCCGGTCGTCGAACGGGGCGCGGCCGGTACCTTTGAGCGAGACGTTGGGCACCACGACGTCCCCCATCATCGTGACGGGCAGGCCGTCGGTGAAGGCGACGGGCGCCGCCGCGCCGCCGAGCACCGCAGTCAGCCGGTTCATGAAGCCCGACCCGTAGGCCCGAGGGCCTCCGCCCTCACCGGGCAGGGGCAGGCCTTCTTCGACGCTGTCCTGCGTCTCGAAATGGCTCCGGGTCATGTCGCCGCTTCCTGCGAAGGGGACGAACGCCGCCTGCCCCTGCTGCCAAAGCGGATAGAGGCTGTCCTTCAACGCGGGATGGAGGCCCCACGCGGCCGTCTCACCCGGCTTCGCGAGCGGGAGGGCGGCCTGCGGGTTGCCCGGGTCGGGCCTCGGGATGGCGAGCGTCGGCCGCGCCTCGTAGTAGAAGGGGCTCCCGACCGGGATGACGACGTTGGCCGCGTCGTATCCTCCGCGGAGGAAGACGAGCAGGAACTTGGTGTCCGCCGCCCCCGGCGCCGCGAATACGCGCGATACCGTGCGCCACGGGCCCACCAGCGCGTGGGCGGCGCCAACCAGGGCGAGCGTGAGCACGGTCCGTCGGTGCATGGCGACCTCCGTCAGCGCTGCATCCAGTCGGGCGCGGCGAGCAGCACGGTGTTCCATTCCTGCTGGGACGCCGTCCGCCCGAGTGCCTCGCGCGTCCGGGCGCTCAGGGTCGGCTCGATGGCCTCGTAGAAGAGCCGGTTGTTCAGCATCGGAAACGCGACGCGCGGACCCGGCTGATTGTCCTCCGTATTGAAGAGCCCCGCGCTGCCCGCGCCGATGGCCCGGGCGATCTCGAATCGCTTCACGAGCTGGCCGGAACTGGTCCAGGCCGGCTCGACCAGGGCATAGCCGTCCGGCGTGACGCGCCCATATAGGGGCTCTCCGAGTTGATTGAGCCAGCCGACCACGGGCCGGTAGTTACTGATGACCTTCCCGTCGTAGGCCAGCCGCAGGGACGAGACGACGAACTGCAGCGGGTCCTTGAACTTGCCGGTCCCGGCCGGCGCCTGCGCCAGGAGGGTGGCGAGCTCCGGGGACAGGAACAGGACGCGGAGCACGGCGGCGATGTCGCCGTCGCTCCGGCGGAAGGTCTCGGCCATGGTCTCCACCAGCCGGGGCGGCGGGTCGTCAGCGACGAAGTAGGTGGCGAGCTTCCGGCTGATGAAGCGCGCCGTCGCCGGGTCCCGGCTCAGAAGCGTGACCGCTTCCTCGACCTCCGGGAAGCCGGCGCCGCTGATGTGCCGCCCGAGCAGCGTCTTGGCGCCGAAGTCGTGACGGGCCGGGTTGAACTCGAACAGCCCGTCGCGCACGTAGAGAGCCTGGCGCGGAGGCGGGAGCCGCGGCACGCTGTCGGTCGCGTTGATGCCGACACCGGTCAGGACCCGCGCGAGCTCCTGCACGTCCTGCTGCGAGTAGCGCGACCCGCTCGCGCCCCCGCTGACGCCCAGGGTATGCAGCTCCATCAGCTCGCGCGCGTAGTTCTCGTTGAGGCGCCCTGCCGCGCTCTGCGCGTTGTCGAGGTAGTCGAGCATCGCGGGCGATCTCACGGTGGCAAGCACAAGAGCACGAAACTTCCCGAGGGCGTGCGCGCGCACCGCGCGCTCCTCGTACTCGCCCAGGGTCCAGCGCACCGAGGCCTTGGCCGCGTGCACGCTGAAGTGGTTCATCCAGAACCACGTCATCTGCTCCCGCAGCTGGCCCGGCGAGTAGAGCGCACGCATCAGGTGCCGCTTGGCGGTCTCGTAGGCGAGCTGGTTCCCGCTTTGGTTCAGCACGGTGCGCGCCCGCTGCTTGTCGTCCTCGCCGGTGAGCGTGTTGATCCGCTGCTGCTCGGCCCGTACCTCACGCAAGAGCCGCTCCGCGCTCTGCTGCGTGATCGTCAGGGTACCGATGGCGGTGGCCAGGTCCGGGGGGTCTGGCGGCGGGGCCTGGAACTGCTCGTCGAGGAAGCCGGCGCGCCCCAACGCCCGGTAGCGGGCCACCGTGGCGCTGTCGAGGCCAAAGGTCACCCGGTTCAGCCAGCGGAGGTCGCTCTGGGTGAGGGGCTGAGCGACCGGCTGCGGCCGCCGAGAGGGTTGATGGGCGGCGGTGGAGCAGCCGGTGAGCACGAGGCCGACCATCAGGACCCGGGGCCAAGCGCTGCGCCATGCTCCGTGACTCACGAGCACCAGCGTAGGCAGCCGGGCCGTCTGTGTCAAACTTGCCAACCGGGACGTCGGGCCGTCGCGCCACGGCGTGGTGGGGCGTAGTGTCGGGCCAGAGGTTGCGCGGATCCCGCGAGTGCCCGCCCAGCTCGAGAGAGACGACATGGTCCTCCTCGCATTGGGTGGGGTTCTGGTCCGTCGCGTGGCCGGCTGCGAGCTGTTGCTGCTTGAGGTGGGTCGTGTAGGTCGCCGGCGGCCGGATGGACGTCGTTGACCAGGTCGGCGAGCAGATCGTGCGATGAATGTTCGCCCCTAGTCTACCGGCCCCTCAAGCGCCATCCGCGCCTCCGCGCTCCGCCGGAACTCCGCGGGCGAGATCGCCCCCTCGCCCCGGATCACTATCACCGAGATGCCGCGGGCCCCGTCGGGCGTCTCTTTGGCAAACTCGCCCTGTAGCCGCGCCAATAGCTCCAGCACGTCTTGGACGTACTTGGGATTCTCCAGCCGGCGCCGGATCGCCGCTAGGGCCTTGGCTCGGCTCTGCCTGAACGCCTCGAGGATGAGCTTGCGGACAATGCCGTCACCCACCGACCTGCCAGAGTAGTTTCCAGAGATTCCCGGCCTGAAGCGGGTGGCCTCGGGGGGGAGGGTGCCCCCTGTTCCGCGCCTGTTACCAGGCGTCGAGGCATGCATCGGGCGGCCCGGCGGCGTGTACGTGGGTTCTACGGAACCAGATGAGGTCCGTGTCGTCATGAGGGCAGCTCTCCCTCAAGCTTGGCCAGCAGCTCCACGCATTCCAGGACGGTCTTCAAGTTCGTGAACCGCCGGCGCAGCGCGATCGCGATCCCTGGCCGGCACTGCGTGAAGGTCTCAAGCATCAGGCGCCGCATCACTGCCTTGGCAGGGGCCCGCTCGGGCGCACGCCTGCTACTGTTTCCGCCCCCGATCGACCGCAGATGGCCGTCCTCCCGCCTCGCGCGCTCGGGATCCGGCCTCGTTTCCGCCGACGGGGACGTCCTGTGGACAGGCACAGTCGCCTTACTGACCCCTTCGGGGGGTCGCCGCGGCCCGGAGGCTCGGCGCCGCCGCTTCTGGCCCGCCTCAGGCTGCATGACCCGCCTTGGCGGCGAATCGGCTAGGGCCGAACCCACGCCGGGAGGTGGGACCGGCCGAGCCCCGCATTGGGCACACAGCACGTTGGGCCTCGCTGCCGATCCCAGGGCATCGCCTCGTCGGTGATCGCCACCTAGAGCCGGCCGGCGAGCTGCAGGAAGGGCTTCTCATCGCCAGGTCAGCCCGCTGGCAGGCACGGCTCGAGCTGAGCCGGTCGGGGCACAGGATCTGGGACCACCGGGCGCAGTCAGCGAGATTCATGATTGGCGGCTCATGAGTCGGACGGCGGCACCGTCCTTGTAGGCCACCATCCACCATCCGCCAGCCGTCCACCTTCTCCTCATAGACACAGCCCTCGTGGTGGCCCAGAGTTTTCCCGACTTCGCCGTCGGCGATAAAGTCTTGCCGTATTACCTGAACAGACATCAGCATAGCCATAACTCACCGCACTCCCGGCAGTGCTCGATGAGTCCTTCGAGCGTTGGCCTTGTGGCGCCCAGCCGCTGCATGAGGCTGGACGACTTTTCGTACCAGCCAGCGAACGGGTCAGCTTCTCGCTCAGTGGCACCTCCTGGCATGTTAGCAAGGGCTCGTTCCAGCGCCTCTGCGAGATGCTTCGCGTCCTTCTGGGCGACCTTTTGCGCGATCGGAGGATAGTAGCCGCCGTCATGATCCCGGCCATAGACCTCGAAGCATTCCGGGTCCGGAGGATTTGTGCCGGCGGCTTTCCAGCCGTGCTGTTGCGCCACGTCCAGCACCGTTAGCCAGACGCTTCCCGGCACACTGAATTCGCCGCACGCTCCCCAGATGCTAACCGGCTCGAATGTTTCGCTATTCTTTTCGTCCGGAAGCCGCATAGACATCTACTCCTCCTTCGTCACTCCGCGGGCGGTCAGCCCATCCGTGACTCGTTGCAGAACGGGCCACCAAGGGGCGCCGGGCGCCTCTATGACCCGACCAAAGCCTCGACGTATTCGGCATCGCCTAGCTCGCTTCCGGCCCCGTCTCGGCCTGGCGTGCTCCCTTGTGGTCAGACAGAGTTTCCTTCGTGACTTCGGCAGCGGGTCGCCGCGGGCCGGAGCTTCCACGCCGTCTCTTCTGGCCCACCTGAACCCGCCCAGGCTTCATGACCCGCTCCAGCAGCTGGTCGGGTGGGACGAGGTCTGGGCGGCAAGGCCCTTGTCTCGAACGGGATCCCAGATACTGGCCATCAGGCGCTCCTTTTCGGCAACCAAATTGGACGGCCCGTCCCTCCTGAATCCACCCACCTGCGACGAGCCAGCCCCAGGAGGGCATACAGGCCCCTCCGGCGTGGAGGCCGATCAAGCGGATGCCTCGGCCTGTGATGGCCCCGTTGCGCCGATTCTCGGGCGCCTGGGAGTGCGCCAAGAGCGGGCTCGGTGGCGGAGCCAGCCTCGGCGATCTGGAGGACCAGCAGCCGAGGTGCACGTAGAGTTCGGCCGCTTGGGCGGCCCAGCGGGTGCGGTCGCCGCTCGGGGCGAGCGGCCACAGGACGTCGTCAGCGCTTGGCATTCACACCCCCTTGTCCCTGCAGCCTTCGGGTGTCAGGTAGGATTCCGCCGCGTGTGTTCCTCGTAGGACAAGGCGACAGACTGGTTGCGCGGGGGTTGCGCCGCGTGCCGCGCGATGCCGCGATCTGCCGACTGGCGCGCGCGAAGGGGCGAGGGTTACTGCGCGCCGAAGAATGATCGACGAAACGCCCGCCTTGTCAATGGTCGGCCCGCGGTGGCGGGCGCCTCGTCGGCGGTACATCTTACCGGTCGGCCGCCGTCGCCCGGGACCGTCCGGAAGCTTTTACCGATCCGACGTTTGCGACTCCGGTCCTCACGAAACGGTTGTTGAAAAGGCGTCTCCGTGTGCGTTAAATGATTCCCTCTCGGCGCGGCGTCAACTTCCCTCGAACAGGAGCGCAACATGGCGGACCAGCGGAGCCGACTCGCGGCGATCGTGCGCGATCACGAGTCTCACATCCTCGCCCAGTGGACCGAGTCGCTCGCGAAGGCGGGCCGCGGCTCGCTCGATCGGGCGGAGGTGGAGGAGCAGGCCCGCTCGTTCGTGCGGCTGCTCGCCGACGCGCTGGGTCAGGACCCGAGTGGAGACATCGACCGGCCCGCGTGGGCCAAGGTCCGCAACCACCTCGCGAGCCTCTCGACCGCCCGGGCGAAGCAGGGCCGCGCGCCGGCGGAGACCGCCACGTTCATCTTCTCGTTCAAGGAGCCCCTCTTCGCCCGCCTGCGCGAGGAATACCGCGGCGACCCCGAGGCGCTCGCGCGCGAGTTGTGGACCGGCACCCTGCTCCTCGACAAGCTCGGCCTCCTCACCACCGAGGCCTTCCAGAAGACGCGCGAGGAGATCATCGCGCGCCAGCAGCGCGAGCTGCTCGAGCTGTCGACCCCGGTGGTCGCGCTCTGGGAGGGCATCCTCGGGGTGCCGCTCATCGGCACGCTCGACAGCGAGCGTACCCAGGTGGTCATGGAGAGCCTGCTCCAGCGCATCGTGGACACCGGCGCCTCGATCGCGATCATCGACATCACCGGGGTGCCCACCGTGGACACGCTGGTGGCCCAGCACCTGCTCAAGACGGTGGGCGCGGCCCGCCTCATGGGGGCGGAGTGCATCATCAGCGGCATCCGGCCCCAGATCGCCCAGACCATCGTGCACCTGGGGGTGGACCTCGGCAACGTGGCGACCAAGGCCACGCTCGCCGACGCGCTGATTCTGGCCCTCGCCCGGGTGGGGGCCACCGTGACCCGGAACGGCGCCCGTGCTTGACGGCAAGCCGCCGACCGAGCGGATCCCCATCCTCAAGATGGGCGAGTTCCTGCTCGTCACCATCCAGGTGGAGATGCACGATCGGCTCGTGATGGGCCTCCAGGACGAGCTGACCGAACAGATCGTCCGGCACCGGGCGCGCGGGGTGCTCATCGACATCTCGGCGCTGGAGATCGTGGACTCCTTCATCGGCCGCGCCCTCGGCAACATCGCCAAGATGGCGCGCGTCCTCGACGCCGACACGGTGGTGGTGGGGATGCGGCCCGCGGTGGCCATCACCCTCGTCGAGCTGGGGCTCAACCTCGAAGGGGTGCGCACCGCGCTGAACGCGGAGAAGGGCATGGAGATGATCCGGCGGGGGTTCGGCGAGCGCGGGAGGCTCGATGCCCGCGGTTCGTGAGGAGAGCCTCGACATTCACTCCGACGAGGACGTGGTGCGGATCCGGCAGGTCACCCGCCAGTGGGCGGTGGACCTCGGGTTCTCGCTCGTCGATCAGACCAAGATCGTCACCGCGGCCAGCGAGCTGGCCCGCAACACGCTCATCTACGGTGGCGGCGGCGTCACCCGCTTCGAGGCGCTCCACGAGGGTGGCCGGCGCGGGCTCCGCCTCACCTTCGAGGACAAGGGGCCCGGCATCGCGGACGTGGCGCAGGCGCTGCGTGACGGCTTCACCACCGGCTACGGCCTGGGCCTCGGGCTCGGCGGGGCCCGCCGCCTCTCGAGCGAGTTCGACATCGCGTCGGCACCCGGCCAGGGCACGCGGGTGCGCATCACGAGGTGGAAGTGATCGTCGAGCGCGCCTCGCGCCCGTTCGTGATCACCGAGGCGAGCCAGGTGGGCGAGGCGCGCCGGCAGATCGTCGGCCTCGCCGCCGCGGTCGGGCTCGACGCGACCCAGCAGGGCAAGCTCGCGCTCGTGGTCAACGAGCTGGGAGGCAACCTGGTCAAGCACGGAGGCGGCGGGCACCTGATCGCGCGCGCGCTCGCGGGCGCGCCGACCATCGAGCTGCTCGCGGTGGATCAGGGTGGGGGGATGGAGAGCGTGGCGGAGTGCTTCCGCGACGGCTACTCGACCGCGGGGAGCCCCGGCACCGGGCTCGGTGCGGTCCGGCGGCTCGCCGCGCGGGTGGACGTGTACTCGACGCGCCCGGGCGGTACCGCCATCCTCGCGCTGGTGGGCGACGTGCGGGCCGACGGGCTCGCGACCGGCGTGGTGAGCGTGGCCCAGGCGGGCCAAGACGTCTGCGGCGACGCGTGGGCGGTGGCCGCGGAGCAGGAGTGCCCGGCGGTGATGGTGGTCGACGGGCTCGGGCACGGGGTCGGCGCGGCCGACGCGGCCCGGCTCGCGGTGCGGGCCTTCGACGCCGCTCCCGCGCTGCCGCCGGGGGCCCTGGTGGCGGCCATCCACGACGCGCTCCGCGGCAGCCGCGGCGGCGCGGTGGCGGTGGCGCGCATCGACCGCGCGCGAGGCGTGGTGACCTACGCGGGGGTCGGCAACATCGCGGGGGCGATCGTCGCCGACGGGGTCAGCCGCCACCTCGTCTCGGGCAACGGCACCGCGGGGCACGACGTGGGGCGGATCAACGAGTTCTCGTATCCGTGGGCCGACGGCGCGCTGCTCATCATGCACTCCGACGGGCTCGGCAGCCGCTGGCAGATCGAGCGGTATCCGGGTCTCCCCGACCGCCACCCCGCGCTGGTCGCGGGCGTGCTCTACCGGGACTGGAGCCGCGGTCGCGACGACGTGACCGTGGTGGCGGCCCGCCCGCGCGCGGCATGAGCCTGCCCCTCATCTCCTTCTTCGTGCGCCACGAGCAGGACGTGGTGGCGGCGAGGCAGCGCGCCCGTCAGATCGCAGCGTGCCTGGGCTTCGAGAGCCAGGACCAGACCCGCATCGCCACCGCGGTGTCCGAGATCGCCCGCAATGCCTTCATGTACGGCGGCGGGGGCAAGGTCGAGTTCGTGGTCGAAGGCCGCTACGCACCCCAGCTGCTGGTGATGCGGGTGAGCGACCGCGGGCCGGGCATCCGCGATCTCGACGCGGTCCTCTCGGGCCGGTATCGCTCCTCCACCGGCATGGGCCTCGGCATGCTGGGCGCCCGCCGCTTGGTGGACCACTTCGAGGTGACGAGCCGGCCCGGGGCGGGCACCACCGTCACCCTCGGCAAGCTCTTCCCGCGCCGCGCGCCCGAGATCGATCCGAAGGGGCTCGCCGCGCTCGCCGACGCCCTCGCGCGTGAGGCCCCGCAGGGAGCGCTCGAGGAGGTCCGGCAGCAGAACCAGGAGCTGCTCCGCACCCTCGACGAGCTGCGCCAGCGCCAGGACGACCTCTCGCGGCTCAACGCCGAGCTGCAGGACACCAACCGGGGCGTCCTCGCCCTCTACGCGGAGCTGGACGAGAAGGCGGACACCCTGCGCCGGGCGGACGAGATGAAGTCGCGCTTCCTCTCGAACATGAGCCACGAGTTCCGCACCCCGCTGAACTCGATGATGGCGCTGTCCCGCCTCCTGCTGGAGGACACCGCCCGCCCGCTGACCGCCGAGCAGGTGCGCCAGGTGGGCTACATCCGTCAGGCCGCGGAGGACCTCACCGAGCTGGTGAACGATCTGCTCGACCTCGCCAAAGTGGAGGCGGGCAAGGTCGTGGTCCGGCCCGCCGAGTTCGACGTGCGGGACCTCTTCGCGGCGCTGCGCGGCATGCTGCGGCCGCTGCTGCTCAACGACCAGGTGAACCTGGTCTTCGAGGAGCCGGAGGGGCTGCCCGCGATGCACACCGACGAGGGCAAGGTCTCCCAGATCCTCCGCAACCTGCTCTCGAACGCGCTCAAGTTCACCGAGCGCGGAGAGATCCGGGTGAGCGCGCGGCCGGCCGGCGAGGGGCCCGCCGGCCCCCTGATCGCCTTCTCGGTGGCGGACACCGGCATCGGCATCGCCCCCGCGGATCAGCAGCGCATCTTCGAGGAGTTCGGCCAGCTCGAGAACCCGGTCCAGCGCCGCGTGCGCGGCACCGGGCTCGGCCTGCCGCTGGTGCGGCGCCTGGCCGGTCTCCTGGGTGGCTCGGTGTCGCTCGAGAGCACGCCGGGGGTGGGCTCGACCTTCACCACCGTCCTGCCCGCCCGCTTCGCCTCCGAGCCCGCGTCCGAGGCGGCGGAGGTGGTCGCGGCGTCCGAGTCCTTCACGCTCGCCCCGGGCGAGGTGCCGGTGCTGGTGGTGGAGGACAGCGCCCAGGATCTCCTCCTCTACGAGCACTACTTCCGCGGCTCGCCCTACCGCGCCGCGATCGCCCGCACGCTGCCGGACGCGCGGCGGCTCCTCGATCAGATCCATCCGGTCGCGATCGTCCTCGACATCCGTCTCGCGGGAGAGGACAGCTGGGCCTTCATCGGCGAGGTGCGCCGGCGGGACGACACGAGGAGCCTGCCCCTGGTGGTGGTGTCGAGCATCGACGACCGGGCGAAGGGCCTGGCCCTCGGTGCCGACGCCTACGCGATCAAGCCGGTGCACCGCGCCTGGCTGCTCGGCACCCTGAACCGGCTGCTGGAGCGCGGCGCGGACCGGCGGGTGCTCGTCATCGACGACGACGAGATCGCCCGCTACCTCGTGCGCAACCATCTGGCGGGCGCCCCGTTCGTGGTGACCGAGGCGGGCGATGCGGTGCAGGGGCTGCGCGAGGCGCGCGCGGAGCGGCCCGACTTCATCGTGCTCGACCTGGTGATGCCCGCGATGTCGGGCTTCGACGTGCTGGACCGCCTGAAGGAGGACCCGGTTACGATGGACATCCCGGTGGTGGTCCTGACCTCGAAGGTCCTCACCGACGAGGAGCGCCGTCGGCTCGCGCCGCACGCCCGGCGCATTCTCTCCAAGCAGGCGCTTGCGGAGGGAACCGAGGGCGACCGTCTGCGCCAGGTGCTCTCCGGCGCGGAGCCGGGGGAGGACCATCGTGGCTGAGAGCCGGGGCCTGATCCTCAATGTGGACGACTACGAGGCGTCGCGCTACGCGCGCACCCAGATGCTGGAGCGCGCGGGCTTCCAGGTCGTCGAGGCTGGGAGTGGCGCGGAGGCGCTCCTGCGCGCGGAGGAGCAGCGGCCCGACCTGATCCTGCTCGACGTGAACCTGCCGGACATGGACGGCTTCGAGGTGTGCCGGCGCCTGCGCGCCCAGCAGGCCACGCTCACCGTCCCGATCGTGCACATCTCGGCCACCTTCCTGAGCGACCACGCGCAGGACCTGGCGTACGAGGGCGGCGCGGACAGCTACCTCACCGACCCGGTCGAGCCGGCGGTGCTGCTGGCGACCATCCACTCGCTGCTGCGCCTGCGACGCGCGGAGGAGGGCCTCCGGGCGGCCAGCCGGGGCTGGCAGGCCACCTTCGACGCCATCCGGGACGGCATCTGCCTGCTCACCGCGGACGGCGCGGTGGCCCGCTGCAACGAGGCCTTCGCGACCCTGCTCGGACAGACGCCCGCCGACACGGTCGGCCAGGCGTGGGCCGAGATCTGGCGGCGGCTGGGCGGCGGCGGGGAGCCGTCTCCCACCACGCGGGTGGAGCGGAGCCGCCGGCGTGAGACCCTCGATCTGCACCGCGACCAGGGCTGGTTCCGGCTGCTGGTGGATCCGGTGCTGGAAGGCGACACGGTGGCCGGCCTGGTGTGCATCGTGACCGACGTCAGCATCGAGCGGCAGGCCGCCGACGTGCGGGCCGCGCTCTTCGCGCGGGAGCAGGAGGCGCGCGAGGAGGCGGAGGCGAGCAACCGGGCCAAGGACGAGTTCCTGGCCATGCTCGGCCACGAGCTCCGCAACCCGCTCGACGTCATCGGGAGCGCGGTGCGGGTGATCGACTCGCAGGGGACCGAGCCCGACGCGGAGACGACCCGGCGCGCGCGGGAGGTGATCGCCCGGCAGGTCCAGCAGCTCGGACGCCTGGTCGACGACCTCCTCGACGTCGGCCGGGTGACCACCGGCAAGATCCGGCTGGCCAAGGTCCCGGTGAACTTGGCCGAGACCGCCGAGCGCTGTGTGGCGGGCGTCCTGCCCTCGGGCGCGACCGCCGCGCACCGCATCACGGTCCGGGCCGAGCCCACCTGGGTCGAGGCCGACCAGGCGCGCGTCGAGCAGATCGTGATGAATCTCCTCTCCAACGCGGTCAAGTACACCGCGCCCGGCGGCGCGATCGAGATCGTCGTCGCGGGAGACGGGCGCACCGCGCGGCTCTCGGTGCGGGACACCGGGGTCGGCATGACCCCGTACATGATCGAGCGCGTCTTCGACCTCTTCTTCCAGGGCGAGCGGACGCTCGAGCGGGCCGAGGGCGGGCTCGGCATCGGGCTGACCCTGGTGCGCCGCCTGGCCGAGCTGCACGACGGGCGCGTCGAGGCGGAGAGTCCCGGGCACGGCCACGGGTCCACCGTGACGGTGGAGCTGCCCCAGATCCCGGCGCCCGCGCAGGCCGCGAGCCCGGCGGGCGCGCCGTCGGCGCCGAGCCCCCGTCGCATCCTGATCGTCGAAGACAGCCGCGACAGCCGCGACATGCTCCGCTATCTCCTCGAGCGCGCCGGCCACGAGGTGCACGAGGCCGCGGACGGGCCGAGCGGGGTCGACGCGATTCTGAAGGTGCGGCCCGACATCGCGCTCGTGGACGTGGGGCTCCCGGGGCTCGACGGCTACGAGGTCGCCCGGCGCGTCCGCGCCGCCCTAGCGGGCCGCGCGGTCCGGCTGGTCGCTCTCACCGGCTACGGCCTGCCGGAGGACCACCGGCGCTCGCAGGAGGCGGGCTTCGACGCCCACCTCGTGAAGCCGGTCGACCCCGCGCGGCTCGCCGCGGTGCTCGCGGTGCCGGTGAGCGGCTAGCCTCCGGTCGGCCCTCGCGCTTCTCCGACGTGTAGCCCTCGATCAGCCGGGTCAGCGCGCGCACGTTGCGGTCGAACACCTCGACCGCCCGGGTCACGGTGGTGGCGGTGGTCGCGTCGAGTCGCAGGATGTGCGTCCACCCCGCGATGGCGTTGAGCGGCACCCGCAGGTCGTGGCCGAGCTGGTGGCGCTCATCGTGCTCGGTCTCGTCGCGCCGCTCGATCGCGTCCCGCAGGCCGCGCACGCTCTCGACCAGGACGGCGCGCCCCGGCCCGTCGGCCAGGCGCGCGGCCGTCTCCTCGAGCCGGTCCAGCTGGGCTCGCACGTCCTGACTCGCCTCGCTCGCGGTCGGTCGCATGGCCCCGATCATTCCGCCCCTCGGGAAATCTGGCGGTGCAGCAGCCCCCACCGCTGCAGCATGTTGTGCAGGGTCTTGGTGCTGATGCCCAGCCGGTCGGCGGCGCGGGTCTTGTTGTTGTTCTCCGCGGCCAGGGTCCGCAGCACGAACTGCTTCTCGACCTCGCGCAGGGGCAGGCCGATCGGCGCGGTGACCACGTCGGCATCGCCGCTCCAGGACGCCACCGGCGCGACCGGCGAGGTCCCGGGCAGGACCTTGGCGGTGATCACGTCGCCATCGGAGGCGATGAAGGCGCGCTCGACCGTGTTGCGCAGCTCGCGCACGTTGCCCGGCCACGCGTGCGACATCAGGAGCTTGAGGGTCGCGTCGTCGACCCCGGTGATGCGCTTGTCGTACTTGCCGTTGAACTCCTCGATGAAGCCGGTCACCAGGAGCGGAATGTCCTCGATCCGCTGCCGGAGCGGGGGCACCGCGAGGGTGAAGACGTTGAGGCGGTAGTAGAGGTCCTCGCGGAACTCCCCCTCCTTCATGGCCGTCACCGGATCCTTGTTGGTGGCCGCCACCACCCGGACGTCGACGTTGATCTCGGTCTTGCCGCCGAGGCGACGGAAGGATCCCTCCTCGAGGACCCGGAGGAACTTGGCCTGGGTCCCGGGCGCCATCTCCGCGACCTCGTCGAGCAGGAGGGTGCCGCCGTGGGCCAGCTCGAAGCAGCCCTCGCGGCGGTCGCGGGCGTCGGTGAAGGCGCCCCGCTCGTGCCCGAAGATCTCGCTCTCGAGCAGGGTCTCGGGCATCGCCGCGCAGTTGACCGCCACGAACGGGCCGCTGGCCCGCGCGGACAGCTCGTGCAGCGTGCGGGCCACCAGCTCCTTGCCGGTGCCGGTCTCGCCGTGGATGAGCACCGGGGCGGGGGTGGTCGCGGCCTGCTCGATGAGCCGGTGGACCTCCTGCATCGGCACGCTGCGGCCGATGAGCCGCCCGATGCCCCACACGTCCTTGACCCGCCGGCGCAGGATCGTGATCTCGTCGAGGGTCCGGCCGCGCTCGAGCGCCTTCTCGATGAGCAGCCGCAGCCGGTCCAGATCGACCGGCTTCGTGAGGTAGTCGTAGGCGCCCTGGCGCATCGCCCCGACCGCGGTGTCGACGGTAGCGCGACCGGTCAGGATGATGACCGGCACGCGCGGCATCTCCTGCTGGAGCGCGGTGAGCAGGCCGAGCCCGTCCATGTCCGGCATCATGAGATCGGTCACCACCACCGATGGGCGGAGCGCCGCCGCTTTCTGCAGCGCCTCACGCCCTTCCGAGGCGATCTCGGTCGCGTAGCCCCACGTCCCGAGCAGGGTCTGGAGCGCGTCGCGCGAATCCGGCTCGTCGTCGACGATCAGGATGATCGGCTTGGATGACATGGGCTTCCATCGAGCAATCGCCATGCCCACACTGCATCGCGGCCGAAGCTCGCGAGAAGACGCGCGAAGCAGCCGACCCTGGCAGCGAAGCGCCGTGCATCGCGGCATACGGGCGCGGTAAGAACGACTGGGCGGCCGGCCGGATTGGCCGCCAACGAGAAATTCCTACCCGGTAAGGAGCACGCGCACCCCCCGGCTCCGGCGGTTCGCCCGCGCGCCGCTCCGTCACGGAGCGCACGAATGCGGCGCGGGGCGGTGGCAGGCCGCTTGCTTTACCGGTGAGGCTCGACGTGGGAAGCGCGGAGCGTGGAAGCTCAACGGGGTCTGGACGCCGAAAGGAGCGCGCGATGGCCGAGCGGAATGAGCTGGAAGTGTCATTGCTGGGCGAGATCAATCGACGTACCAAGGAGATCTCGGAGACTCAGCACGACCTGGCCCGACAGCAGCGCATCCTGACCAAGGCGGCGACGCTGTTGCGACTCGGCAAGGGCGCGCCCACGGTGCTGGCCGAGATCCGGGAAGAATGCCCGGGGCTGCTCCAGGAATACTGCGACCTTCAGGTCACGCTCACTCCGCCCCCACCGCTTCGACCCGTTCCCCGCGCGGCGGCCTCCGCCTGATCGCGGGCCGCGGCGCCGGGTGGGACGGCTACGGTCACCCACCCGGCGCCCTGATTGCTCAGCCTGATCGGTTCAGAATGATTCGCTCAGGCTGATGGGGCGAGTTGCCGGGCCCACTCCGGGCGAATCCGCATCCGGGTGAGGGCCTCCATCACCCGGTGGGGGCTGCCCAGATCCGACCACACGATGCGGGGAAGGCGCGAGACGCTCAGGAGCTCGGGGCAGGCCTCGAGCACCGCGCGCGAGAAGTTCGCCTTCGGCATCAGCTCGTAGGCCTGCCGCACCGCGTCGGGCTCCTCGGGCGTTCCTGCGAACGGCTCGATGCGGGCGAGGCGCTCGCTCAGCTCGGGTACCGCCTGACCGCCCGCCTGGACCAGGGTCGCGACCTTGCCCACGATGATCGAGGTGTTCCACAGATGCCCGCCGGTCATGCACGCGCGCGCCCGCGCCACCGCGGGCTTCTCCCAGAACTGGCGCACCGCCCGGATGGGGCCGGTGGACAGATCGCCCAGATGCTCGGCCGGCTCGATCCAGCCGTACTCGACTTCCGGCGAGCTGGGCTGTGCCCCCAGCAGCACGAGCCGCTCCGGGTTCTTCTCGACCCACGCCGCCACCTCGGCCACGTGGGCCATGAAGGTGGCCTCGCCCAGCAGGAAATGGTCCGACGGGAAGATGGCGGCGATCGCCTCCGGGTTCCGCCACGCGATCCAGTGCGCGGGGTAGAGCACGCCGGCCGCGGTGCCGCGGTCGAGGGGCTGGGCCAGGATGGTCGGGCGCGGGGCGCCGGCGAACTCCTCGGCGATGTAGCCCGCGTGATGGTTGACCGTGACGACCAGGGTGCGGGCCTCCGGGATCGCGAGGCCGATCCGGTCCAGGGTCTGGCGCAGCAGGGTGCGTGGCCCCAGAAGGCGCACGTACTGCTTGGGCCGGTCGTCGCCGGTGACCTGACGGACCAGCGACCGCAGCCGGAGCCCCTCACCGCCCGCGAGGACCACCGCCCAGCAGTTCTGCTGCCCGGGCATGCGGATCCCGCTCGCGGGTCCGAGGGCGTCCACCTGGTGCGTGGCCAGCAGCGTTGTCTCGTCCATGCTCTCCTCCTGGCCTCTCGCGGGCCGCGGAACGCCGGATCTCGAACCGTTAGTTAGATGGTCGTCTGAAGCGAAGCGTGCCGCGAAGGTTCAAGCGACGTGCCACCGGCCGCGCGTCGGGCGCCTTCGGTCTGCCCGCGATTTTGGCGGGGGCGCGGGAGGCGCGGGGAAGAAGAGAGCGGAAGGCAGGAAGATCTACCCGGTCGTTCTTTCCTTTCGCGCAGGATCGACATGGCGGCCGACCCGCGCCGCGCGGCGCAGATCGTCGACGAAGCGATGCTCCTCCGCCTCACGGTCCGCGGGCGCGGGGATGCGGAGGATGGCGGAGGGATGGATCGTCACGAGGGTCCGGTAGCCTTCGGGCGAGGTGAGGGTCTCGCCCCGGCTGCCGCTGATGGTGACGCGGCGCTTCAGCACCGACCGAGCCGCGGTCACGCCGAGGCACACCACCACCTCGGGGCGGATCAGCCACAGCTCCTGCTCGAGCCAGGGGCGGCACGCCTCGACCTCGTCCGGGCTCGGGCGCTCGTGGATGCGCCGCTTGCCGCCGGCCTTGTCCTTCGTCCACTTGAAGTGCTTGACCGCGTTGGTGATGTAGAGCGCGGAGCGATCGAGGCCGGCCCGGGTCAGCGCCCGGTCGAGCAGCCGACCGGCCGGCCCCACGAACGGGCGGCCGACCCGGTCCTCCTCGTCCCCCGGTTGCTCGCCGACCAGCACGATGGCCGCGCGCGGGTCGCCCTCGCCGAACACGGTCTGCGTCGCGTGGCGATGAAGCGGGCAGGCGGTGCAGGCCTCGGCCTGCCGCCGGAGAGTCTCGATGGTCGTCACGGCATCCGGCGAGCGCACGCCGCGTGCCAGGCGGATCGATAGCGGAACCGGCGCCGGAGCTCCGCATTGCCTGAGCGGACGCCCGGGCGATGCGCCGTAGGGCGCCGGGATGACTCGGTAAGCCTTACTCCGCTATAATGCGGGCCGTGAAGCCCCTCGTGATCCTCGGCGGCCCCATCCACGCGGACGGCATGAAGCAGCTGGAGGCGGAGGCGCGCGTCGTCGTCACCGACGCCGAGACCGAGGCCGGCATGATCGCGGCGGCCAAGGAGGCGGAGGGCATCCTGTTCCGCTTGAAGCCGGACTGCAGCCGGAGCCTGATGGCCGCCTGCCCGAAGCTCAAGGTGGTGGGGCGGCACGGGGTCGGCCTCGACATCGTGGACCTGCCCGCGGCGACCGAGCTGGGGGTGGCGGTGGTGCACGCGCCGGGCTCCAACTCCAACTCGGTGGCGGAGCACGCGATCATGCTGATACTGGCCTGCGCCAAGCAGGCGGTGGTGGTGGACCAGCGTACTCGCAAGGCGGACTGGGGCAAGGGCCGCTGGCAGGGTTTCCTCGAGATGAACGGCAAGACGCTCGGCATCATCGGGATCGGCAACATCGGCCGCCGGGTGGCCAAGACCGCGGCGGCCCTCGGCATGCGGGTGATCGGCTACGACAAGTACGTCCCGGCCGACGAGGTGCGCAACCGGGGGGTCGAGCCCATGCCCGACATGGCCTCGGTGCTCCGCCAGGCCGACGTGGTGACCTGCCACACCCCGCACACGGCAGAGACGCACCACATGATCGACGCGGCCGCCGTCGCCCAGATGAAGGACGGCGTGATCTTCGTGAACACGTCCCGGGGCAAGACCCAGGACGAGAACGCGCTCGTCGCCGGGCTCGAGAGCGGGAAGATCCGCGCGGCCGGCATCGACGTGTTCGAGGAGGAGCCCGCGTCCTCCGACAACCGCCTGTTCCAGCTCGAGAACGTCATCGTGTCGCCTCACATCGCGGGGGTGACCCGCGAGACGATGCGGGGGATGGCCCTGCAAGTGACCGCGGAGATGCTCCGCGTGCTGCGCGGCGAGAAGCCCCACGTCCTCGGCAACCCCGATCTCTGGCCGAGGCTCGGGCACCTCAAGTAGACCGACCGGGAGGCCGCACCATGCCGATCGACGCCCGCCATCCGAAGGAGATTCGCGCCGACATCCGGGCCGGACGCCTGGCCACCGTGACCGCGGGCCTGGCCCCCGGCTTCGTGCAGGCCAACCTCGCGGTGCTGCCGAGGGAGCAGGCCTACGACTTCCTGCTCTTCTGCCAGCGCAACCCGCGGCCGTGCCCGCTGATCGAGGTCACCGACGTGGGCTCGCCCGAGCCGGTCGGCGTGGCGCCCGGCGCCGACCTCCGCACCGACCTGCCGCGCTACCGCATCTACAAGGACGGGGTGATGGCCGACGAGGTGACCGACGTGCGCCCCTTCTGGCGCGACGACCTGGTGGCCTTCCTGCTCGGCTGCTCGTTCACCTTCGAGTGGGCGCTGCTCGACGCGGGCATCCCGATGCGGCACATCGAGCAGGGCAAGAACGTGGCGATGTGGAAGACGTCGGTCCAGTGCCGCCCCGCCGGCCAGTTCCACGGTCCCATGGTGGTCTCGATGCGGCCGATCCCGACCGCGATGATCTCGAAGGCGGTGACCGCGTCCGCCCGCTTCCCCAACGCCCACGGGGCGCCGGTGCACGTGGGCGATCCGGCCGCGCTCGGCATCGCCGACGTGAACCGGCCGGACTGGGGCGACTCGGTGGGCATCCAGGCGGGGGAGGTGCCGGTGTTCTGGGCCTGCGGGGTGACCCCGCAGGCGGTGGCGTTGGCCTCCAAGCCCTCGTTCATGATCACCCACAGCCCGGGCCACATGTTCATCACCGACCTGCCGAACCACGCGCTGGCGGCGATTTGACGATTCCCCGGCGGTGACGATCTGGCCCGAGCCGCGCCTCCTGCCGTGCGGGGACTGCGCGGTGTCCGTCGAGCTGGGTGACGAGGTCGACCGGGAGCTGAACGCCCGCGTCCTCGCGCTCGAGTACCTGCTCCAGCAGCGTGGCCTGCCCGGAGTCGGCGAGACGGTCCCGAGCTACCGCGCCCTCCTCGTCTACTACGACCCGCTGGTGCTCGACTACGACACGCTCGGCCGCACCCTGCGCGAGCTCGTGGCGGCCGCGCGGCCGGAGGTGCTGCCGCCCGCGCGCACCGTGGACCTACCGTGCTGCTACGAGGGCGAGCTCGGCTTCGAGCTGGAGGCCGCCGCGCAGAAGCTCGACCTCGATCCCGCCGAGGTGGTGCGCCTGCACGCCGGGGCCGACTACTACGTGTACTTCGTCGGCTTCACCCCCGGCCTGCCCTACATGACCGGGATGCCCGACCGGCTCACCATCCCGCGCCTGCAGAACCCGCGGACCAAGACCCCGCCGGGCAGCGTCAGCATCGGCGGGATCCAGTGCTGCATCTACTCGGTGGAGAGCCCGGGTGGCTTCTGGGTGCTCGGCCGCACCCCGGTCCGCATGTACGACCCGCAGGCCGCGGATCCGATCCTGCTGCGCGCGGGCGACCACGTCCGCTTCCAGGCGATCGGCCGCGCCGAGTACGACGCCATCGCGGCCCTGGTCGAGGCCGGCCGCTACGCGCCGCGGATCGGCGGCGCCGCCCGATGAGCGACCTGCTCGTCCAGGAGCCGGGCCCGCTCACCACCGTCCAGGATATCGGCCGCTTCGGGCACCTGCGCGTCGGCATCCCGACCTCGGGCCCGATGGACCGCGACGCCTTCGTGCTCGGCAACCGGCTGGTCGGCAATCCCGACGGGGCGGCCGGGCTCGAGTGCACGCTGGTCGGCCCGCGCCTCGAGCTGACCGACGACCGGCTGGTCGCGGTGACCGGCGCGGACGTGGCGCCGACCCTGAACGGCGCGGCGATGCCGGCCTGGCAGGCGGTGCCCGCGAGGGCGGGCGACGTCCTGCGCCTGGGCCCGGCCCGGAGCGGGGTGCGCGCCTACCTGGCCATCGCGGGCGGGCTCGCGACGCCCCCGGTGCTCGGCTCGCGCGCGACCTACGTGCGCGGCCGCCTGGGCGGCCTCGAGGGCCGCGCGGTGCGCAAGGGCGACCGGCTGCCGCTGGGCGCGGCGGCGCCCGGCCCGGCCCGGCGGGTCCGGGCCGGGCGGGTGCCGGCCTACGGCGCCGAGATCACGGTGGCGGTGATCCTCGGGCCGCAGGACGACCGGTTCACCGCGGCGGGGATCGACGCCTTCCTGAGCGGACCCTACGAGCTGCTCCCGCAGAGCGACCGCATGGGCGCGCGGCTCAAGGGGCCGTTCATCGAGCACACCCGCGGCCACGACATCGTCTCGGACGGGGTGCCGATGGGCGGGATCCAGGTCATCGGCGAGGGCCAGCCCATCGTGCTGCTGGCCGACCGCCAATCGGCGGGCGGCTACACCAAGATCGCCACCGTCTGCTCGTTCGACCTGGGCCGCATCGCCCAGCTCAAGCCGGGCGGGCGGCTCACCTTCCGCCGCGTGACAGTGGCCGAGGCCCATGCGATGCTTCGGGACAGTCGCCGGGCGCTGGACGCGGCAATCGAATAGGCCAGAGGAGGAGCCCATGACTCTCGAGCGTGCCATCACCGACTACCAAGCCAAGACCCCCCGCTCGCGCCAGCTCTTCGAGGAGGCGCTCCGCGTCATGCCGGGCGGCAACAGCCGCACCACCACCTTCTTCGATCCGTACCCGTTCTACATCACCCGGGGCGAGGGCGCCCGCATCTGGGACGCCGACGGGGTGGAGCGCCTCGACTTCAACGGTAACTACACGAGCCTGATCCTGGGCCACGCCAACCCGGCGGTGGTCAAGGCCATCCAGGACACCGCGGTGCACGGCATGTCCTTCCCGGGCCCGAGCGAGCACGAGATCCGCCTCGCCGAGATCCTCACCGGCCGCATCCCGGCCATGGAGGTGGTGCGCTTCGCCAACTCCGGCACCGAGGCCACCATGCACGCGGTGCGGGTCGCGCGGGCTTTCACCGGCCGCGCCAAGATCGCCAAGTTCGAGGGCGCGTATCACGGCACCCACGACTGGGTGCTGGTGAGCGTGGCCCCGGACCCGGCCACCGCGGGCTCGCGCAAGCGGCCGAAGTCGGTGGCGTGGTCGGCGGGCGTGCCCCCGATGGTGCTGAAGCACGTGGTCGTCCTGCCGTGGAACGACGCGGACGCCTGCGCGAAGATCCTCGAGAAGCAGGGAAGCGACATCGCGGCGCTCCTGATCGACCCGATGCTGGCCAACGCGGGGATGATCCCGGTGCGCGAGGGCTTCCTCGAGAAGCTCCGCGAGGTCACCGCCCGGCTCGGCATCCTGCTCATCTTCGACGAGGTCATCTCCTTCCGGGTCGGTCAGGGCGGCGCCCAGGAGCGCTTCGGCATCCGGCCCGACCTCACCACCCTCGGCAAGATCATCGGGGGCGGCCTCGCGGTGGGCGCCTTCGGCGGGCGCGCCGACGTGATGAACTACTACGATCCGCGCGACGGCAAGGGCCGCATCAACCACGGCGGTACCTTCAACGCCAACCCGCTCACCATGGCGGGCGGCGTCGCGACCATGGAGCAGCTCACTCCCGACGCCTACGCGCGACTCGAGGCCCTCGGCGAGCGGCTGCGCGACGGGGTGCGGCGCCTGCTGCGCAAGAAGGGCTACGCGGGCCAGATCACCGGCCTGGGCTCGCTCTTCTGGCTGCACCACACCAAGAAGAAGCTGAGCGACTACCGCTCGGCCCGCCCGGAGGACCCGGCGGCGGCCGCCCGTACCTTCATGGGTCTGGTCAACGAGGGGGTGCTCGTCTCCCAGCGCGGCCTCGGCGCCTGCTCGCTCGCCATGACCGACGCCGACGTCGACCGCTTCGTGGAGACGCTCGGGCGGGTGCTCGAGTAGGGCGGCGACCATGACCACCCTTGCCCCTCTTTCGAATGCGCTCGCCTCGCCTTCGGCTGCGGCTCGCAAGGCCATCGACCTCAACTGCGACATGGGCGAGTCGTACGGGCGGTGGACGCTCGGCGCCGACGAGGCGATCATGCCGCTCATCAGCTCGGCCAACGTGGCGTGCGGCTTCCACGGCGGCGACCCGCACGTGATGCGCAAGACGGTGGAGCTGGCGCTCGCCCACGGGGTGGCCCTCGGCGCGCACCCCTCGCTTCCCGACCTGATGGGCTTCGGCCGCCGCAAGATGGACGTGAGCGCGCGCGAGCTGCAGGACTACTTCGCCTACCAGACCGGCGCGCTCCGCGAGGTGGCGCGCGCGGCGGGGGCGGAGCTCCAGCACATGAAGCCGCACGGTATTCTCTACGGGATGATGGAGACCGACGAGGCGCTCGCCACCGCGGCGGGCCAGTCCGCGATGGACTCGGGTCTCATCCTGATGACCCTCGCCTCCGGACGCTACGACGCGACCTGCCGGAAGATGGGCGCGCGGGTCGCCTCGGAAGGCTTCGCGGACCGCGCCTACCAGGTCGACGGCACCCTCGTCTCGCGCAAGACCGCGGGCTCGCTGATCACCGACCCGGCCCGAGCCGCGGCGCAGGCGGTCCAGATGGCGACGCAGGGCAAGGTGCGCACCATCGACGGCGTCGACATCGACATCTCGGTCCAGACCATCTGCTGCCACGGCGACACCCCGGGCGCCGAGCGCATCGTGCGCGCGGTGCGCGAGGCGCTGGAGCGCGCGGGCTGCCAGGTGAAGCCGCTGCGCGACTGGCTGCCCGCCCACTGATGTCTCCGCGCGCGGCCGCGCTGGGACTGCTCGCCGCGCTGGCCGCGGCGGGCTGCGGGGCGACCAAGCTGCCGCCCACCGCCGCCCTGCGGGAGCAGACCGCCACCCAGCAGCGGCTCGACACCATCGACTGCCGCGCGGAGGTGGGCTACCGCCTGGACTACAACGGTGACGACTCCGAGGGCCTCAACGTGGCGCGCCACATCTTCACGCTGGGCGTGGCGGGGGCCGCGCTCGGCGGGGTCGCGACCGGATTCTCGCCGGCCACCGCGACCGGCTCCGCGAGCGAGGGGCTCATCGCGGGCTCGGGGGCGGGAGTCATCGCGGGCGGCGTGCTCGGCATCGGCGGCCGGTCGCGCTTCGAGCGGGCGTGGATCGCCTGCATGGAGAGCCGCGGCTACGCGATCGTTGCTCCGTCCGGGGGCATCCAGTAAGATGACGGCGCCGATGACTCCGCTCAAGCGCACTCCGCTCCGCGACGTCCACGTCAAGGCGGGGGCCAAGATGGTTCCCTTCGGCGGCTGGGACATGCCGGTGCAGTACACCGGGATCATCGACGAGCACCGCACGGTCCGCGGCGCGGTCGGCCTCTTCGACATCAGCCACATGGGCGAGTTCGAGGTGCAGGGCCCCGACGCGCTCGCCGCGGTGCAGCGCCTCTGCACCAACGACGCCTCGACCCTCGCGGTCGGCCAGGTCCAGTACGCGGCCCTCTGCTATCCGGAGGGCGGCATCGTGGACGACCTCACCGTCTACCGGCTCGCCCCCGACCACTTCATGCTGGTGGTGAACGCCTCGAACATCGACAAGGACTGGGCGTGGGTCACCTCCCACAGCGAGGGGCGGGCGCGGTGGGCCAACGTGAGCGACGACACCGCGCTGCTCGCGGTGCAGGGCCCGAAGGCGGAGGCCCTCGTGGGCCGGCTCGCCGATCGCGACGTGACCGGCATCGACTACTACCACTTCGCCGGCGGCGCGGTGGCCGGGGTCGAGGGGATCGTCTCGCGCACCGGCTACACCGGCGAGGACGGCTTCGAGCTCTACGTGCCGGCCGGCCAGGCGGAGCGGCTCTGGCACGCGCTGCTGGAGGCGGGGCGCGACGACGGGATCAAGCCGATCGGGCTCGGCGCGCGCGACACCCTGCGGCTCGAGATGAAGTACGCGCTCTACGGCAACGACATCGACCAGACCACCAATCCCCTCGAGGCCGGCCTCGGCTGGGTAGTGAAGCCGGCCAAGGGCGACTTCATCGGGCGCGAGGCGGTCGAGGCCCTGCGCGCGCGCGGCGTCGGCCGCAAGCTGGTGGGCTTCGAGATGGTCGAGCGCGCGGTGCCGCGGCACGGCTATCGCCTGATGGCGGGCGACGCCCCGGTGGGCGTCGTGACCTCCGGCTCGTTCGGCCCCTCGGTCGAGCGCTCGATCGGCATGGGCTACGTGCCATCGCCGCAGACCGCGGTAGGCACCGCTTTGACCGTCGAGATCCGCGGCGCCCGGCACGAGGCGCGGGTGGTGAAGACCCCGTTCCATCCCTCGCACACCAAGAAGGGCTAGGAGAGGCCTCGATGGCGAACGTTCCGGCGGAGCTCAAGTACACGCGAGAGCACGAGTGGGCCAAGGTGGAAGGCGACCGCGCCCGCATCGGCATCACCGCCTTCGCCCAGGAGCAGCTCGGCGACGTGGTGTTCGTGGAGCTGCCGAAGGTGGGCGCGAAGGTCACCGCGATGAAGACCTTCGGGGTGGTGGAGTCGGTGAAGGCGGTCTCGGACCTGTTTGCGCCGGTCACCGGGGAGGTCGTGGAGGTCAACGTCGAGCTTCCCAAGAAGCCGGAGCTCGTGAACACCGATCCCTACGGGCAGGGCTGGATGCTGGTGATCCGGATGAGCAGCCCGAAGGAGATCGACGGGCTCATGAGCGCGGCCGACTACGAGAAGCTCACCGCGGGCGGCGGTCACTAGGCATGCGCTACATCTCGAACACGCCCGCCCAGCAGAAGGAGATGCTCGGTCTCATCGGGGCCGCCTCGATCGAGGATCTCCTCGCCCGCATCCCCACCAAGGCGCGCCTGTCGCGCCCGCTCAACCTGCCCGGGGCGATGGCGGAGACCGACCTGATCCGCCACCTGCAGCGGATGGCGGGGCAGAACGCGGGCGCCGACGAGTACGCGTGCTTCCTCGGGGCGGGCTCCTACGACCACGCGATCCCGAGCCCGATCAACCACCTGATCTCCCGCGGGGAGTTCTTCACCGCCTACACCCCGTACCAGCCGGAGGCGAGCCAGGGCACGCTGCGCTCGATCTTCGAGTACCAGACCATGATGGCGGAGCTGACCGGGATGGACGTGGCCAACGCCTCCATCTACGACGGCGCCTCCTCGCTGGCCGAGGCCGGGCTCATGGCCCACTCGGTGACCGGGCGGGACACGCTGCTGATCTCGCGCGGGGTCAACCCGCTCTACCGGCAGGTGGTCGAGACCTACTGTGAGGGGCCCGGGCTCAAGATCAAGTCGGCGCCGCTCGGCGATGGGATCACCGATCCGGACGCGCTCCGGAAGTCCTTGTCCAAGCACACCGCCGCGGTGGTGATCCAGTACCCGAACTTCTTCGGCTGCCTCGAGGACGTACGGACCGTTGCCGACCTCGCCCACGAGGCGGGCGCCCTGCTGGTAGTGGTGTCTGACCCGGTGAATCTCGGCCTGCTGACCCCGCCGGGTGCCTCCGGCGCCGATATCGTGGTGGGCGAGGGGCAGGGGCTCGGGGTGCCGATGAGCTTCGGCGGTCCCAACCTGGGCGTGTTCGCGGCCAAGCAGGAGCTGGTGCGCCGCATGCCCGGCCGCCTGGTGGGCGCGACGGTGGACGTCGACGGCCAGCGCGGCTTCGTGCTCACCCTGCAGACCCGGGAGCAGCACATCCGGCGCGAGAAGGCCACGTCCAACATCTGCACCAATGTGGCGCTGTGCGCGCTGATGGCCACCATCTACGTGGCGATCCTGGGCAAGCGCGGGCTGCGCAAGGTGGGCGAGCTCTCGACCGCCAAGGCGCACTACGCGGCCCGCGAGCTGACCAAGATCCCGGGCGTGCGGCTGCGGTTCGACGCACCCTTCTTCAAGGAGTTCGCGCTCCAGCTGCCGAAGTCGCCGGAGCGGGTGATCAAGAGGCTCCTGAAGGACCGGCTCCTCGCGGGGGTGCCGCTCAAGGGCTTCGACCGCGCCTACAAGGATTGCCTGCTGGTCGCGGTGACCGAGAAGCGCACCAAGGACGAGATCGACGCCTACGCGGCCGCGCTGGCCGCGGCGGTGGCCTGAGGCGCCGGCCATGCACGCGGCCAAGCCCGCCTACGACAAGCTGGTCTTCGAGCTCTCCTCGCCCGGCCGCTTCGCCTACTCCCTGCCGGAGAGCGACGTGCCGGACAGCGATCCCGCCGCGCTCCTGCCCAAGGAGCACCTGCGCGCGAGCCCGGCGGAGCTGCCCGAGGTCTCGGAGGTCGACGTCGTCCGCCACTACTCGCGCCTCTCCCAGATGAACTACGGCGTCGACACCCACTTCTATCCGCTCGGCTCGTGCACCATGAAGTACAACCCGAAGATCAACGAGGACATGGCGCGCCTGGGCGGCTTCGCGCGGCTGCACCCGCTGGCCCCGGAGGCGGCGAGCCAGGGTGCGCTCCAGCTCATGCACGAGCTGGCGCGCGACCTCGGCGAGATCTCCGGCATGGACGAGGTGTCGCTCCAGCCCGCCGCGGGCGCGCAGGGCGAGCTGGCCGGGGTGCTGATGATCCGCGCCTACCACCTGGCCCGCGGCGAGCGCCGCCACAAGGTGCTGATCCCCGACTCCGCGCACGGGACCAACCCCGCCTCCACCGCGCTGGCCGGCTTCTCGGTGGTCGAGCTCAAGTCGGAGGCCAACGGCGACGTGGATCTGGCCGACCTCGAGCGGCACCTGGACGAGGACGTGGCCGCGTTCATGATCACCCAGCCCAACACGCTCGGGCTCTTCGAGTCGAAGATCCATCAGATCACCGAGATGTGCCACGCCAAGGGCGTGCAGGTGTACATGGACGGGGCGAACTTCAACGCCATCCTCGGCATCACCCGGCCGGGCGATCTCGGCTTCGACGTCTGCCACTTCAACCTGCACAAGACCTTCACGACCCCGCACGGGGGCGGCGGCCCCGGCTCGGGGCCGGTCGGCATCAAGGCGCACCTCGCTCCGTTCCTGCCGACTCCGGTGGTGGTGAAGCGCGACGACCCGAGCGCGGGGGCCTACGGGCTCGACTGGAACCGCCCCCAGTCGATCGGCAAGCTGCAGGCCTTCTGGGGCAACTTCGGGATGCTGGTGCGGGCCTACACCTACATCCGCACCATGGGGC
>Ga0210384_10001264_pt1 | contig 35070 bp, 44 predicted proteins | sample IncBWH2MmetaG_FD_160574 | JGI IMG/M metagenome (GOLD analysis project Ga0210384, IMG submission 160574) | Forest soil microbial communities from Barre Woods Harvard Forest LTER site, Petersham, Massachusetts, United States - Inc-BW-H-2-M | ecosystem: Environmental > Terrestrial > Soil >...
CGGTGTTTGGACAGGGGATTGGTCGTCTCCCGACAAGCTTGGCTCGATGGAAAAAATTCAGCTGGCTTTTTCCGACGTTATTTCCTTTCACAGCTACGACGCGCCTGACGTGTTTGAAAAGCGAGTCCTGTCGCTGCAGCAGTATCACCGCCCCATTTTCTGCACCGAGTACATGGCTCGGGGCAATGGCAGCACGTTTCAGGGAACGCTCCCCATTGCAAAGAAGTATCACGTCGCCGCCATCAATTGGGGACTTGTCGCCGGCAAAACGCAGACCTATCTGCCATGGGACTCCTGGAAGAGTCCATACACGGATCGCGAACCAACTGTATGGTTCCACGAAATTTTCCGAACCGACGGCCAACCGTACCGCCCAGACGAAGCTGCCTTCATCCGATCGATAATCCAGAGCGCCGCCGCTGGCGACTGAGCGCCTTAGCCTTCAACTTCATCGAAGTGCGCAAGCACAGTGTTTTTCTCGGACGCTTACCAGCTATCGCGACGCTGCGGAGGGGGCAGATAAGAAGTTGGTTCCGGGACCTGGACTCGAACCAGGACTCTCAGCTCCAAAGGCTGATGTGCTACCGATTGCACTATCCCGGAACCGCAGCCAACAGTTTAGCAGAGGAAAAAGAATGTGCGAAGTCGCGGAAATGTGCGCGAACCGACAGTTTCTGCTAAATTGATAAGGTTGCGTCCGTCGCGGGAGAGGTGGCCGAGCGGTTTAAGGCGCACGCTTGGAAAGCGTGTGTAGGTTAACCCCTACCGTGGGTTCGAATCCCACCCTCTCCGCCAAAATTTCGCGTTTCTTTTCATTCAGTTAACCGTCTTGCTTGTAATCTGTACCCCGTTTGTACCCGGTATTTTTTGCGCGTTGAGTGTCGCATCGTTCGCCCAGGCATTCCGCACGTCTGCTTCTAACTGCTCCTGGCGCGATCGGACCCACGGGTTGTAGTGCTTCTCAGTGACTCTCACGCTTTGATGTCCCAACAAAACAGAGACGCGCTCAATCGGCACGCCAGCTAGAAGCAATTCCACGGCGAACGTATCGCGCAAACGATGCGACACGGCATTGCCCAAGCCTTTCGAGATTCCGGCCAGGTCGAAAACATGCTTGATTTTTTCCTGCCAATCGCAAACCGCGGTTTGCCTTTTCCCATTGCCTGTCCAGAAATAGCGTGCCTCTGTGACGCGAGGAGTAGCGTCGAGGGCCGCGAGAATGGAATCCGGCAAGACGGTATAGACTGGCACGCCGGTTTTTTGTGTGTAGAGAAAAAGCCTTTTGCCGTCGAGCCTGTCTGGCGAAAACGTCACAGCATCCGAAACTCTCATGCCTGTATATCTCATCAAGAGAATGAGAGTCTTTAACCGGCAGGCGTTCAACCTAGCCTCTGCGGACGCTGTGGCCAGAAACTTGTCGCAGGCGGTCAGCAGATCCAGCCATTGCGAAGACGTTAGCGGCATCGTCGGGCAAACGGAAATCTTCGGCAGCTTGATATCCTTCGCCGGGTTCTCTGCTACCCACTTACGGGCCAGGGCGAAACCGAAAAGGGCGCGCAGGCGTTCGACTTTCTTGCTGGCCGTGCGCTGGCTGTCTTTCCACGTTTGGCGGAATTGACTCAGCGTATCCAGATCAAATTGAGAGAGCAGCGTTAGTCCGCGATCATCGGCCCATGTTTTCATCTGCGATTCGAGCGTCTTGTATTTTCTGAGAGTCTCGAATCCTACGCGGGTTTTCAGATCGGCCAGCAACGCGGCCCAGGCATCGGCCAGCGTCACGGCGGCCGTGCTCTCTGTGATTTTTTCGCTTGCTTCCCATTCCCGCACGTCTTTTTGTGCTTTCGTCCAATCGCGGGTTTTCATGGAGAGGCGGGTTTCCTTGCCAGCAAGAATCCCGTCGGCCCAAATTTTGCACTTGCAGCGGTTATGACTACCGCGGCCCTTGGAAAACTCAGGGCAGGTGTCTTTGTGTCTCCGGTAGAGTGTCAGCATGTCAGGTTCCCTTCCGCTGTTTCCGCGTTTTGATAAACGAGTTTGCGGGGACGTAACCCCATTTTTGAATCAGGACATCGGCGGATTTTTCCGAAGGTAGGTCGCGGCTGTCTCGTGGGGCCTTGTCTGAAGGAAAACTCTCGCCTTTATCATGTCCTAGAATCGCATGGGCAAATTCGTGCGCGACGACGCTACCCACTCTTGATTGAGGCATTTTTTCAAGCAGCGGGGAAAGATAGATGGTGACACCCATTCTCTCAGGCTCTACTAAACCTAGCGTGCCAGCGGAAGGGGCAAAGACGGTTGCGGATGTGGGGATGCGATCAAAATCCATTTCCGGCATTCTCCCTGAGAGTTGCCACAATGCTTTTTTCGTCTTTACCCTGTCATCGTCAAGTAGTCCATTTTCGATATGGCCGTGCCAAAACTCTTTCCATCTGTTCTCTCTGCTTTTCATAGGGTTTACCTATACTGCCGTTATACACCTATAGGCATACGTTAGTCAAGTGCGAGTACTCAAGCGTGAATAAACCCGTTCAGCCACGGATTGCGGGATGCGCAGAGTACGGCGACGGCGGGCCGGATTGCGGGAGGGGTTCTCGAAGATCATCACGCCGGGTTCGCGCTCGAACATGCGCCTAATTGTGTTTTCCGAAAGACTCCACAGCTCGGCCAGTTCTGCGAGCGAGAAATGATGCTCGAACAGGCGGGAGCCTATCGGTTGGGTAGATGCTATTTTTATAGCACTTGCCATTTTTTCTTGCTATTCTCCCGCTAATCTGGCTTCCCCGGGCCGCCACGGCACCGGTTAGCTGGTTGAGTCAAACCCCTGGCGTTACTGGACGGGCCGCGTCCCCCGATGAGGCCCGTTTCCTTTCCTGTTCCCTTGGCACCACGTACTGCTCGAATAGCTTCTTTTCCCTTTCCCATTGTTTCTTTTGTTTGCGCGATGGTACTCGGCGCGGTTGCTGCGAAAACATCATGGCGCTTAGGCTCCTCTCTGGACGTGGTGCGCTTGGCACTCACGGCAAAACTTGACCCACCAATGCGATCGAGGATGCTCGGCGCGGAGCCTTGCGACTTCAGCCAGCGCGTCACTTTGGGAATAACTTTTCTTGCAGCATCGCGGCGGCTTTTTTGTAACTCGACCAGCGGGCCAGGGCAGGCCGTCAAACTTCGGATTGCTATAGTGGAATTTCAGAGCACTACTCATGGCGCGGGCTCCAGAATAAATCTCTGCAATTCTGGCGGCGTTTTGGAATCAGGATATTTCCGCCTGATTAGCTCGGCTTGCTGGCGGACGGCTAACCGGGTTTCATCCGACACGGTAACGAGGGTTTCCTTAGGCTTGTACGCGGCTATTACTTCCCTGGCAGCAGAGGCCAGGGCATCGGCAACCCTCAGGCGTTCCTCTGGCGGCTGCTTTGGAGCGGGGATTAGTTTCGGTTCGATGGCTTTAGACTCGGCGCATCTAATCAGCAGTTTCTTAACTTCGCCATCGGGCAGCAGAAAATTGTCTTCGTCGCGCTCGCCCCATGCCAGGAACGACTCAAAGAAACGTTTCTTTGCCCATGTGTGCATAGCACCGTTTTCGTATTCGCTTGCCGTGAAATCTCGCCAGATCCCCGCGGCTCGAGCGGCTTGCCTTACGCGCTCCGTAAGATTTGCAAGCGCACGGTTGAACGGGCCGGGAACATCCGGCGACCAGTGGCAGCGGCGAATTTCTAGGACGGCCTGCCATGCTCTTTCGGCGGCATCATCGGTTTCGTTTTGGATGGCGCGGGTAACGTGTTTCCGAATATCGGCAACCTTGACCGGCCAGTACGGGCATTCCCGAAGAGTCTTGCGGAAAGCGGCCAGCAGGACGGCGGGAGGTAGATCGGAAAGACCCTCAAGCCAGATCGAGCAATAGACGGCTTGCGTTTTGGCGTCCAGCGATTGACCGGCATTTATGGCCAGCTTGGCGACCCATTCGCTAACTAGGGATTCGATTGTTGGCGGCGAATCCGCGCATCGTTGTTTCGACGGCGGCGTTAACGTCTTTTCCATTGCTCCCCCCTTTCGGCTGCGTTTTCCGAGCAAACCAGTTATGCAAGAATCGGGAAGTTAGCCTCTTTGGACGGCGCGCCGGGTTTGCTTCCATCCAAGAATCAGCAAGCCGGTACTCCGCGGGGCGGTCAATCCAGGGGAACGCTTCCCCTAGCAAGGCGTCTTGCTTTGTAGTGACTGAGAAATGCTGGCCAGCAAAAGAGAGCGACGGCGCAGCCGGAGCCTCTTTCTTTTTTTCCCGTGTCCCTTTTCCAGTATCATTTCTTCTCTGAGAGGCATGGACTTCGCCATGCACTTCGCCATCAACTTCGCCATGCACTTCGCAGGAAATGTACCGAAGCTCTAAACAACCGTCTTGCTTTGTGGAAGATAGTGCGTCAAGAACTTCGCCATTGTGTTCCCCCTGAGTTACGGGGAATTTGTGAATCAGAATCGGGTAACAACGGCGCATTCCTTGGCTCACAAAGCGGCGGATATACCCGCCGTGCTCCATGCGCTCGAGTAAATCTCTGGCTGTGCGGGGAATGAATCCTAGCTCTGTGACAAGGGCACCGGCAGAGCCTTTCCAGACTCCTGTACGGGTGTCGGCCTGAGAGCAGATATAGACGAACGCCAGAGCCTCAAACGGGGACATACGGCCGTCGCGAACGTGTTCCCATAGGCCGCGGCGGATCGGCACGAAACCCTTTTCCTTGCTCATGGCGTAAGTACGAAGTCTTCCTGCTCTGCGGCCAGTTTTTCGTTTCGCTCGCGCACCACGTCGGCCCAGGTGCGCGACGTCGTGATGCTTTGAGCTCGCCATGCACCGGGCGATCGGCGCGCCTTTTTAATCTGCGGGGATTGGTGTGGCGTCTCGCGCTCGGCTCGAGGATAGGACTTGCGAACCTTGCGATACCAGCTTCGCGTCACGCCATCGTTACCACGTTCGATGCGGTTCTCTACATCGAAACCAAGCGGCTCATACACTTTGCGTAGGTCTTGGAATCGCCGGGAGTAGGGGCCTATTCCCAGAGCGATAATTTCCGGCAAGGGAACCCAGGGGCCGCACTCTCCATCAAAGTCTTTCGACATGAGCACGTCTAATTGCTTGACCTTGCTCACGGCTCGCCCCGAATAATTTCTGCGTTCGACGGGACTCGCAACCATTCAGGGCGCGGCGGCGCATCCTGGCGGCTCCAATGCCCCATTGCTCGCCACCAGCGCACCAGGGGAGTAACTTGCTCTTTACGTCTGCGGGGTTTAGTGCTATGACTTGCCACGGTAGCAGTTTCCTTTCATCAGTTGGCCCGTCTGCCTCACCGTCCAAGGAAAAGGCATGCGGGCCTTTTTTTTGCGCCTAAGAGGCGCGCCAACCATCTTCAGAATACCCTCTTTTATGTCGTTTACAAGAAAAAAAACACAAAAACGTTTATTTATGGTAGGCTGCCTGTGGATGGTGAAACGATGAGCAAGCGCGAGCCAACGAAACTCACGCCAACAGAGGCACAGCTGCGCGGGCCGGGCTGGAACGGCGAATCCTTGCGGCAACTCCGAAAAGACAACGGCATCACGCAACAGGAACTAGCAGACCGCGCCGGGCTGGAACGGTCATACGTCGCCAACATCGAAACCGGCAACACGAAATTCACCGAAACCGCGGGCGAAGCACTATGGTCCGCATTGATGGAGATCCACACGGAAAAACTCGAAAGACGGGCAAAGGAATACACGGCCAGCGGCGATCCCCTGGCCAGGTTTTATGAGGCGCAATCGGCAATGCTCGAAATGGTTTGCCCACCCCCGGCGAAGACAATCGCACAGCAGAAGGAATACATTGCCTTGCTGGAAAAGCAGGTGGAAACACAGCGCGGCGTGATCGAAACTCTCAACGCATCGACGGGATTCAATGAGGCCGCGCGGCTCTTGGCGGAAATGGAAAAGCTACCCCACTGGGAGCAGATCAAGTACCTGATTACCCGCATCGACGCGATGGAGCAGAAGTACGCGGACTTGTGCAGGCTGAACGGACTTCGCACCGAGGCGCTAATCAAAACGGCCGAAGCGGACGACCTAGCGGAACAGCTACAGGAACGGCTACGGAAGGACGGCGAGCAATGAGCAAAAGGTACAAGCCAGCAGAGACAGCGGCAGAATTTGCAGACCGCGTGTTTCAGCTAGTCCTAGATCAGCTAGAGGAGCAGGCCAGCAAAGGCCAATTGAAAGCAAATTCCAAGCTACTCGCACTAATGGAAGAGTCAGGCCAGCGCGATACAGCCATTCGCGAACGCGTCGAGAAGATCAAAGCCATAGTTGCCAAGACTTCCCCTGGCGGAGTTTAGGGGGTACTCCCCAGGCGGCTTTTGACCGCAAGTTTTGGGAAATTTTACACGGAGGGTTGGCACTTTTCGTCACATGGGCTTGAAAAACAAGAAACATGAGCGGGCGGCTCTGCTTCTCAGCGAGGATAAGCTCACAGACCAGCAAATCGCTGAAACTGTAGGCGTTACGCTGCGGACGATTGCGCGCTGGAAGCTAAAAGAGCCATTCCTGGCCAGGGTTGATGAATTAACCCAGGCATGGGCAGATCGGGCGCTCGAGCACGGTTTGGCACGGCGTTCTAGGCGTTTAGAGGTGCTTTCAGACTTGCACAGCAAGCTCTTGCTGATAATCGAGAAACGTGGCCAGGACCCGGAACTCGCTGGGCTCTGGAACGGTGCGGGCGCTACCGGCCTAGTCGTGAAGACTTTCAAGGGTATCGGCAAAGATGAGCAGTACCGCGAGGTAGAGGTGCGCGAGGTCGATACTGGCATCGTGAAAGAAATTCGCTGCCTGCTCGAGCAAATCGCGCAAGAGGCCGGGCAACATGTGACCCAAGTGAACGTGACGATAGGCTTGGCAGATCAGATTCGCGAGGCGCGGGAACGTGTGACGACGGCGCGAAATTCTCGGTTATTGGCGCAGCCAGCGCAATCAAACGTGCCACAGTGACCGGCTGGCGTGGGTTCAGACCGGACCCTATCCGCGCCTATGTTTTCAATGGCTTAGGGGCGATTGCAGGTACAGACAAAAGGTACAGATTTGTAAGGCATTGATAGAGCGGGGTTTATGGAAAGCAAACTCACGCCAGAGCGGACACTAGCGCAAGACCTAGCGCAGTACGTACATAACCCGCTGGATGCGGTGCTCTACGGTTTCGGCTGGGGTAAGGGCGAGCTCGCAGACTCACCCGGCCCGCGGGCATGGCAGGCCGAAGTCTTGCGGCAGATCGGCGCGCACTTGCAGAACCCGGCCACGCGGCACACTCCCTGCCAGGTTGCCATTTCCAGCGGCCACGACGTTGGCAAAACGTCCCTAATCGCTATGGTGACGTGGTGGGCGCTATCGACCAGGGAAGACACGCGGTGCAACATCTCTGCGAATACTGGCCAACAGTTGCAAACAAAAACCTCGGTTGAGCTCGCGAAATGGATGCGGCTAGCCATCAATGCTGACTGGTTCGATAAAACCGTTACGAGTGTCAAAGTGCGGGACGCAGAGCACGCGGAGGAATGGCGTGCGGACTTAGTTGCATGGAGCCTCGATAACCCCGCTGCGTTCGCCGGGTTGCACAATTTCGGCAAGCGGCTCGTATTCATTCTGGACGAAGCGTCCGAGATCCCGCAGCCAATCTTCGATACGATGGCCGGTACCTCCCTAGACGAGAATACTGAAATTCTGATTTTGATATGCGGCAACCCCACTCTAGGGACCGGGCCGTTTATAGATTGCGTCTTCGGGCGCAACAGGCACCGATGGCTGCGGCACGTTATCGACTCGCGCAACGTCGAGGGGACCAATAAAGCCAAGTTAGCCGAATGGCTCCAAGACTACGGGGAAGACTCTGACTTTTTCCGGGTACGCGCCAGAGGATTACCACCGGCAGCAGCTAGCGCGCAGTTTATCGACCAAACGCTAATAGATGAGGCGCAGCGGCGTCTGGTAGTGCCATCCAGCAGAGATCCACTGGTTGCGGGCTGTGACTTTGCATGGGGCGGCAATGATGAAAACGTAATCCGGTTTCGGCGTGGATTTGATGCGCGAAGCATTCCGCCGATACGCATCAAGGGCGAATTTACAAGGGACCCGGCAGTACTTACCGCCAAGCTCGCGGAGGTACTCACAGAGGATTACGACGGCGAAAAGCTGGCGATGCTGTTTTTGGACTCCGCGGGGATTGCGGCACCCGTCGAATCGAATCTTCGCCAGCTCAACCATGAAAACATAATTACCGTGAATTTTGGGGCGCACTCCCCGGACATCAAAGCGGCGTACATGCGGGATTGTATTTGGATGCGGATGAAAGAATGGCTCAGAAAAGGGGCGATCGACAAGCACCCGGACCTAGCCGCGGACTTGGCCGGGCCGTGCCTTGTGAGCGACAAGCAACAGCGGGTAAAACTCGAGCCCAAGGAATTGATGGTCAAGCGGGGTTTGGACTCGCCGGACGATGCGGACGCGCTGGCGCTAACGTTCGCATTCGAGGTACCACCAAAGGACGAAAACCGGTACCGCGAACAGCACAGGCATTTACCGGGCGGTGAGCTCGGCTGGATGGCGGTTTAGGGGGAAAGATGAAAAGCACGGCAGAACTAAGGGCAGAGGCGTTACGCAATTCCACCGGGCGGGATGCTTCGCTACCGGAGGTACAGCAGGCACCGTTCACCCAAGCGGAAGCTCTAGCGTTCCAAAAAGCGGGTGAGCACATAGCCAAGCAACACCCTGGACTTGTGAACGGCGCCACGTCTGAGGAAATGGCAAAGGCAGGATTTGAAATGCACCCCGTAGTTACGGCAACGATTGTAAAGCGGGTTAAACCTGAAATCGTCGCGTGGCTACTCTCCCCGGAGGGCCGCGGCGACGCGCACGCGCTAAACAACGTGAAAGACGATGCCAAGCGGTCACTCGAGGTATTAGAGCGAATCGCCGGGAGGGTAGAACGCCAAGGCGATTTTGCCAAACCCGTAATTGTGCATGATGAAGTTTCAGACTATCTCAGCAAGAGGCGCGAAGCCATTCGCACAGGAGAGCGGAGGGCACGCTAATGCCGTACTCAACGATTGTCAACGGCGCGGCAGGAACGATTCTAGTCAAGGCTGGCGGGGGCCAGCTTTATGACGTTGTAGGCGTCGCGGCCGGTACGAGTTACACCTACATTTGCAAGGACGGACCCGATGTTAACGGAAATTACCGGACCATGTTTGGTGCGACTCCCATTCCCGTAGTGGCTGGCCAGAATCTTCTCGACGCAACCATACCCATGCCATTTACAAACGGACTCTCTTTCACTGTGGCGGGAACACCCGGAGAATTTGACGTGTTGTGGGCTTGAAAGGCGGAACCATGCGAAACAATCAAGAACTAGCGATGCGGCGTTACGCAGAGGCGGCCAGGGCGCATTACGACTCACACCCCGAAGACGAGGCGGCACTACATGAGGCGCACTTGGATTCGCTCGGGCTGGATCACGACGCCAAGCAGTACATTGTCGAGCACAAGCTACCGGAAGTAGCGGCTCACTTGGCGGGCCACTCTGACGACTTGCGCGCCGTCAAGGAAGGCAATCACATGGAAGAGGTCAAGAAGCTACGGGAGAAACTTGCGGGCGGCAATGCGTCAGAAGAGGCAGATCAGAACGAAAAAACGGCCAAGTACTTGGGCGATCGGAATAAGCGATCATCAGACCGTTTCGCAGAAATGCGGAGGCGATAAATCATGGGCGGTTATGGCGGCTTCCCCGCTTTGCAAATACGGCCCGTAGAATCTCCGCTAGACCAGTACGCCAAGGTCCAGCAGATTCAAGCTGGCGCACAACAGTTACAAGCGGGCCAGCTCGAGAACCAGCAGCGCATTCAGGACTTGCAGGACCGTGATGCACTCACTAAGGCGCTCGCGTCTTGGGACGGAAAGAACTACGCGGACATTCCCGCACTCGTAACGCAGGCGGGCGGCTCTGGCACGGCTCGGCTCAAGATTCAGAGTCAGGTACTCGACTCGCAAGCGAAAGCGGCAGGAATCGCCAAAGATGACGCAATGGCGAACTCGAGTAACGCTGACGCGCAGATGAAGCAAAACGATATGTACAGGGGCCGCATTCTTAACGTCGTGAGCATTGCAGACCCGGCAGCGAAACAGGCCGCATGGGACGCGGAGATTACGAAAGAAGAGCAAGCGCAGAAGGTCCAGCCAGGACAGGTTAGCCACACATACCCCGGCGACATGGTAGCTCTGCATGTCGCGAACGGTTTCGCGGCAGGCTCGCAGATTATCAAAGAGCAGCAGGAAACGCAGAAAGCGGCTATCGACGCATGGAAACCCGCCGCGGGGCGTCTGCAGAACGTCATTACCGGGCAAACGATGGGGGACTTGAACTCCGATAAAATCGGCATGCTCAATCAGGGATTGCAGGCCCGCTATCAGGTTTTGAATCCTGGCAAGCCATTGCCAGCTATTTCACGCTCGAGCCTAACGCCACGCCGGCGGATTTTGCCAACATCGACAAAATCATGGAGCAGACAGAAAAGTCAGACGGCACGGTCAAGCAGCAAGGATTGACAAACGCGATTCGCGCACAGACTTTCGAGTTTGCACGCGACAAGCAAGACCTAAAACCAGTGACAGGCACAGACCCGAAGACCGGCCAGCAGGTTATCGCGAACTACGGCGACGCTCAGAAAATGGGTTTAACCGGAATGACGCAGGCCAGCGACGATATGGTGAATAAAGCCTACGCTGCGAGACACTTTCTAAACTTGGCGACGCGGCCCGGCGACCCAGCCAGCACAGACCCGGCAGACTTGAGCATTTCGCAACTCATCGACAAACTGGACACCGCGGGGAAGCTCGGGCCGCTTGCGTCGCGCTGGAATGATTTTATGGCGGGGAAGTTTGGAGCGGGCGACGCTGACTATGCGGCACTACGCGCCAAGATGGGACTTTCCACTACGGCCATGATGCAAGCGCACTTGGGCAGTAGGGGCGGCTCGGCAATGCTCGAGCATTTCGAGGACTTGGCCAGCGCGGGCAAGATGGACGGCACAACGCTGCGGGCCGGTTTCAACAGCGAAATAAATTACATGCGAGAAAAGGCCGCGGACCCGAATCCCCCAAACTATACAAGCTCGGGCAAGGCGGGCCAGACGGCATTTAGCAACACCAAGCAACCAAGCGGGCCGCAGTACTCGAGGCCCAAGCCTAACGTCGTAGTGGAGCAATAGATGGGCGGAACACCAACAGGGGCGACGGCGCAAGCCAGCCAGTTTGACGGGCAGAACGCCGTACCCGGCTATACGCTTTTCCAGGGGAAGGACGGGCAGAGCTATTACCTGAAAGGCGAGGGTTTGTCTGATTCGGTTATCGCGTCCAAGGTTGCGGCATTGCGGGGCGCATCGCAGCCAATCAGCAAGTACAACCCCAAGCCAGGGGCGGGCGCGGCGAACCTGGCAGACCCGGATAATCCAATTTCAAGCGGCGACGAAGGAAGCCAGCCAGTAGATGCCATGATGTCGCCACAAAGCCAGCGCGAGGCCACAACGCGGGGCGCGGCGATCGGCGTCGGCGGGCTGGCGACGGCGGCAGCGATTCCGGCAGCGGCGGCACTCGCGGCACCTAGGGCCATAGGACAGGCCGCAGTTGGGACAGGCATCCTAGATGCTTCGGGCCAGGAAATAACGCGGCTGGTAACGCAGTACGGGCCGTCAGCGGTCAAACAGGTTTTGATGCATCCATTCGTCCAATCGGCGCTTAAAGGTTTGGCAATCGGCGGCGGTTCGCTTCTATCAGGCACGGCAGGATACAAGATCCTGAAAAGTTTAGGAGTGATTGGCCATGACTAAATACTTTGTTGCCGGGTGTGCTTTTGGATTCGCTGGAGTAGTTACTCTCGGCATTGTCTGGCGGTACGGCGTCTTTGGCTGGCTCGGCGTCTTGTTCTCTATGGCGATACTGGCGCTACTCTACAAAAAGGCCGTGGCGGCATGAACAGAGGCGAACGGTTGCACTACTTCGGCAGATACGTAATCCGCATGGAGCGGATCGGCCGCGCACTCGTTTACGACATTTTGACAAGAGGCGGCATGCTTGTTGCTGTGGGTTTCGACATGTTGAGTCTCGACGAAGAAACGGCCTTAGAGGCAATCACGGACCGTCTTTCCGGAAAGCACAGCGAGCGCAGCGCGGCATGAGTATCGAGGCATGAAGCGGGCAATCTTTACGGCAGCTCTGCTTCTAATCGCGGGCGCTATCGCAGCATCGCCACAGGGAAACACTTTTTGCGCGAGCAATCTAGCTTGCACCGTAAGCGGCCTATGGAATTTTACCGGAGGGTTGCAGAATGGCGGCGTGGCCGTGCCTACGCTTCCCATTGCGCTCGCGACGCAGACCAGCGGATTACTCTCTCTCTCGACGCAAACCACCGGCACGCTGCCTGCCGCGAGTCTTCCTGCCACCACGTCGCCATGCTCGGGCGTCCAGCTCGCCATAGGACTAACCGCGGGCGGCACGTCTAATTGCGCGACTCCCCCGACGTTTGTAGCTTCGGGCGCATCGCACGCGGTTGGATACGTTCCAGACCCGGGCTCGAGCGCAGGCACAACGCGGTTTCTTCGCGAGGATGCGACGTGGGTAGCGCCAGCGGGCGGCGGGGTAACGACGGTCTATAACACGACGGCGAGCGCAGCGGCGGCAACCATCGGCTCTACCACGATGGTAACGGCACCGGCCAGCGATACCAATTACGACTTTGGCGCTCTACTCTCTCAGACCGTTGCGACGGCGGGATGCGGGACGCAGCCTAGTTTCCAGATCGAGATTATCTACACGGACGCATTCACCGGAGGCGCTCGCACGCTGCTACCGCTAGTCAATCAGTTAGGAAATTCGGGGACGTTCAACAATGCCCAAAGTTTTGCGGCGGCACTCTCCGCTGCCACAACATTTTCCGCGCGAATGTCCATACGGGCAAAGGCCAGCACCACAGTAAGCTACACGGTGGTTTATTCGGTAGGGACGACTTGCAGCCCAGGGGCGAGCTATTCCATAGCGCCAGTCTTGCTACAGGAATGAGGCAAAAATGAAGCGTAGTAGGTACAAGGAATGGATAACTGTATTTGAATGGTTCCAGCAAACCAACAGAAAAGAGATCGTGCCGAAAGAAAACTGGAATGCACTCTGGGAGTTATTAAACGGCATGTGGCAAGAAGAACGTAAAAAAGATGCGACGCCGGAAGAATTGGCAGCACATGCAGCGGCCGTTTTTACTCTTAAGCAATGAGCACGCTTTTGCTTTTATCGGCGGCAAAAGGGATAGCCAGATTCAGTCTGCTGCCGATTCAGGCGGCTATTTTTCGAGAGTGACGGTTTGCGTTTTGTAGTCGATTCGCACGGCGGAAAATTCCCTTAACACGTCAACACCTATAAAACCGTCTATCTGCGATCCTGCACGGCGCGAGGCGTCGGACAGGTCCATGATGCATACGCGGCGATTCAACCATGATTTGTGCTCGAGGGATATTTTGACTTCGCGAACGGTGCAAGATCCTTCGGACCCGGCCGTACCAGTAGAGCGCAAGGCGTCGAGCTTGAGGCTAGGGAATCCTGCGGCCCGGTAGTCCATCACGCTGTTATTCGCGCCAGTGTCGAGCAAGAACACGGCGGCATGGCCGTTTAGCTGGCCGTCCAGCAAGATCAATCCCCGCACGGTATGGAATGGGACAGTGTAGGCCGTGCGCTCTTGCGCTCGAGCAGGTTGGCAGAGCAGGGACGCCAAGAGCAGGCCCAGGAGCAACCCCAGGCCCAGGAAAATGAACACGTCCGTATCAGACTCAAACCGCGTCCCGCACTTAGGGCAGGCGACAATCCGCGGCCGGAAGATCATCGGAGCAGCTCGGGAAATGCTTCGACTAGCTTCCTCTCGCACACTTCGGCCAGGGCGCGAAGACCTACGGCTGTGAATTTATCCTCTGACTCGAGGCCGTTTTCGATTGATTCAAGAAAGGCCGTCACGCCCTTAAAGCACGCATAGGCACTCTCAAGAGAATGACGTTGGACTACTGATAGACTACCCGGAGCCTGCATAGCGGCTTACCTCCGCTGTGTGAGTTAGGGGCGTGTCGGCGTTGGTAGCGCCGATGCGTCCCGCTTACTTCTTTTTCAAATACTCGGCAATGGCCTTTCGGATGAGCGCGGAAACTGGCGCTCCCGTTTTCTCCGAAAGAGCTTTTAGCTTCTTTAGGTGCTCATTCTCAAGCCAGATGTTTGTGCGTTTCATATTCTCTCTATATGCCTAGCGGCATACGTGCGTCAATCTGTACGGAAACTGTACCCGATTAGGGGGACTAGAGTCATTCGAGGCATTCTAGGGACATCTAGAATCAGCAAGTTACGTGTTTCCAATACGGGGATAGGGTTCGAATCCCACCCTCTCCGCCAGATTTTCGCTTTTGCTTTCAATCAGTTAAACATAACCGATGGCAGAGTGTGAATGTCAAGTCGGCATTTGTTGATCCGTCATGGCCAGCTCCCAGAAAAACAGAAGTCCTGAGTTTGGACACACCACGGGAGAATCGGAACACACGAGCGTTTGATCAGGGCCCCCGATGGTTGTCGCGGATCTCAAGGACGCGAACGCGGTGAGCTTTCTTTCCTTGGTCCGGGTACAGCATTCTGGCGCAGCACCTCGCTCGGATGAAGCGTGCCAGCCTCCCGCAGAGGCGAGTTCTGTCACTTCTTGGCCTGGCGATCGATATCGATTCCAAGTTAGCGAAGAAATGCGGTGAGCCGCCGGGCAGGGGCGAGCGAGAATCATGTACCGCCATTGCCAAGAATCTGCACAAAAGTGCAGAACTCCTGCTCATCTTCATGTGCGACAAGCAAGTCATATTCCCGAGGTCCACGCCTATGCGTCAGGAATCTCAATAAATTAGCATGCCTGGCAGGGCTGGCAGGCGGAGTTCCTTTATGGAAGTAAAATTGCGCGTATAATCTTTCAACTTCGGTGACAAAGAGAAGTGGAGTGACCAATGAAAGTGTCTCCATTGGATTGTCACGGCCTCCGCAACCACTGCCCAGGCTATGCCTCCAGGATCGTCGCCAGGTGTCGGATTGTCGCGATCAGCTTGGCGTTACCCCGGGCCGACCGGTTAAGGGTGAATCATGGAAAACCTTGACAGAAATTCTGGAAGCAAGGGAAAAGTGAACTTGATGCGGTGGGGATGGAGGGTGGCCTTCCCTCTAGCTGCCACGCTAGCCCTCGCGGCTCCCGCGCTCGCCCAGCAGCCCCACACGCTTACCGACTTGGGCGTGCCCTTTGTCCTGACGGACACGGATAGCCATGCGAATGCCGTCAATGCTTCCGGCACCGTGGTCGGTTTTTCAGGTGTTTACAACCCTGCTTCGGCGATGAACGGATTCGTAGGGTTCCTCAACTACAACGCCATCAAATGGACGCCGAATACCCCCAACACGTCGACCGGCATGGTCAATTACCTCGGCGCACTCCAAGGAGACTATTGTTTCGACCCTCCCATAACCGTGGGCGGAATCACCTCACCTGGGGGGCCCGGCACACTCGCCACGAATGCGTTCGACATTAACAGCACGGGGGATGCGGTAGGATATTCCTACTATTCGCTGGATGGCACTTGCCGGAATGCGGTGATCCACGGCGTCGTCTTCAAGAACGGGGCTACCGTGCCCGCGGACCTGGGCGTTCCGCCGCTGCCGCCAGGGCCCCTTCAATACCTCATTAGCCAGGCCACCAGCATTAATAATGCAGGGAAGATCGTAGGCTATGCGCAGCTCAACTTATCCGGAAACCTTTCCGCCGACGCCTGGGTTTATGACGGGAGTTATCACATCCTCGGTTCCCTTCCCGGCTTCACCTTTACCATCCCCAACAAGATCAACAGCAGCGGCACGATCGTGGGGACATCAACTTCAACGGCCCAGTCCCTGGGATTCAAGCACACCGGCACCGGGCCGCTGCTGATCACTGAAAATATCGGAACTCTGGGCGGTGCAAACAGCCAGGCGCTGGGCATCAACGATGCGGGAATGGTGGTCGGCACCTCAACGACTGGTGGCACGTTCGCGGTATTGCATGCCTTCTTTATAGATAAGGTAGGGCTGATGCACGACCTGGGGACAGCCAGCGTGGATCCTGCTGCCCAGAGTACAGCCAATGCCATCAATAACAGTTCGAACGACATCGTGGGCTACTCAGACGTGGACCCCGCCCACAGTTGGATGTCGTCGCAACACGCGGTCATCTGGAAAGGTTCGGGCTTGAAGGGCGCGGGCCGGATCATTGACCTCAACACGCTTCTCCCTGAGTTAATGCAGCCTCCCATCAACACGACGGGGGTGTGCCCACACATTCAATGCTGGGAACTCATCACGGCGACGGGCATAAACGACGTCGGGCAGATCGTGGGCGAAGCCTTGGTGGTGGATGAAGGCCAGACGACCGGCCAACACCACGCCTTCCTGCTGAGCTCCATCTGCGCGACGCAGGGCGGGGACTCGGATGGTGACGGCCTTTGCGACAATTGGGAGTTATATGGCTACACCACGCCGGACGGAACATTCGTAGACCTTCCCCACATGGGCGCCAACCCGAAACATAAAGACATCTTCATCCAAGCGGACTATATGGTGAACGGAGGGTCCTGCGACGGAACGGTTTGCAGCGTGTTAGGTCATTCGCACCAACTAAACCCGGACGCCACGGCCCTAATCACCGCGGCGTTCGCGAATGCGCCCGTGGATAATCCGGATGGAAACACGGGGATCACCCTGCATATCGACAGTGGCCCGAACACCGTTATGAATCCCCTGACCGGAGCTACTTGGGGCAATCTTTCGCAGGCGCACAGCATGCCGGAGACAACGTTTCTGGGCCGAACGATCAATTGCCCGCCCGCCACGCCGGGTTCTAAACCCGTCGATTGCGAATACGACCTTACGGACTTCTATAACATCGAGATGGCAGACCTTGCGCCCGGCCGCATTCCAATCTTTCACTACGTTCTATTCGCGCACCAACTCGCCGCTTACGACAATTTCGGCAACTTTCAAGGCGCCACCGGCGTGACGCCTACGCATCCGGCAGACGCATCCATTGTCAGCTTGGGGGGACTTCCAGCTTATACGATTACCCCAACGCAAACTTTAGTAGAGCCGGTAGGAAGCGAGACGGACCAGGCAGGTACGCTCATGCACGAACTGGGTCACCAACTGGGGCTCGATCACGGTGGACAGGATGGTGTCAACTACAAGCCGAACTACTTGAGCGTAATGAACTACTCGTTCCAGCGCAGCCTCCTGATCTACGACGGCGTCAACAGCCTCCTGGATTATTCGGAATTCGCGTCGATCCCGCCTCTCAACGAAGCGATGCTGGACGACAATGTGGGTCTCAATGGCGGCGTGGCCATAGCGAATTATGGGACGATCTACTATTGCGCCGATCAGGTGAAGCTGGCAAACCTTGCCAACGCCCCGGAGAAACACGTGGACATTGCCAACAATCCGATTGACTGGGCGTGCGACGGCTCCACGACAGAAACGAATGTCCAACAAGACATCGCCAAGACTGGCGGCAACCTTTTGATGACTGTGTTGACCAGTTACGAGGACTGGCATCATCTCATCTACGATGGAGGGAGTATCGGAGGGTTCGGTGTTGGCGTCTACCCTCAGCCGGCCACTCTAGTCGTGCCCGAAAGCCAAGTGGACTCCGATCCTTCGGCGCCGTACCGCGTGAAAGTCTTTAGCCCCGGCCTCGCTCAGGTTTCCCCGGGCGCCAGTTTCAACGAGACCTTCACCATTTCCAACACGGGTCTTCAGCCGGACACCTATCTCCTGTCAGGGAGGTTTACTGGAATTGACTGGTGGACCTATGACCTACCCTTCGAGGTGACTCTCGCGGGCGGCGCAAGCCAACAATTTATGGTCCCAGTTAACATTGACGGGTGCTCCGCGTCCGGAGGGCAGTCAGAGTTCAAGCTCAAGGCAGCGAGTGCGTCCCACCCGACGATCGTGGACAGCGCGATTGCCGTGTTGATCGTGGCGCCGTTTCCAGCAGGGTTCACTGCCGTGCCCAACGTCCTCGGGCTCTCGCAGGCCCAAGCAACAGCAGCGATCCTGAGTGCGGGACTCGTGGTTGGAACGGTGACCACGCAAAATAGCGGCGAGCCCGCTGGTGGGGTCCTATCCCAATCCCTGCCGCCCTGTGGAACGGTGGCTGTCGGTACGGCGGTTTCCCTGGTTGTGTCTTTAGGTCCGCTTTTGTACCCGGTGCCGAATCTTGTCGGTTTAACAGAGCAAGCGGCTCAGGCTGCCCTCGTCGCCGCAGGGTTTGCTGTTGGCACGGTTACCCCGGTGGTGTCCTCGACCGTGCCCGAATACGTTGTCATTTCGCAGCAATACCCCCCCGGCACGATGGTTTACCCTGGCACGACGATCAACTTTATCTTCTCTGAGGGGCCTCAGCCGCTTCTTCAGGTACCAGACGTCCGCCTCGTGGGGTTCCCGGCCCTCACCGCAGCAGGGTTCACCGTCGGTACGCTTACGGCTGCTTTGTCTTCCACAGTAGGCAAATACGCTGTCATATCGCAAGACCCCGCGGTCGGCGCCCTCGCTGCGGCGGGTACGCCGGTGAACATTGTGTACTCCGCAGGACCCCAACTGATTCCAGTGCCAAACCTGGTGGGGGAGTGGCAGTGGAATGCCATGCAAGACCTCGCCTTCAATTACGATCCCAATGGGCTCCCGGCGCCGCTCAAAGTCACGATAACCAGGCAGCCCTCCACAACGGTACCGGACGGCTTTGTGATCTCGCAGGATCCCCCAGCCGGCACGGCCGTTTTGATGACCTCGCCGGTAAACGTGGTTGTCTCCTCGGGCGGGCCCGTGACCGCCGTAGTGCCGACGATTGTGGTGGGCCCGAGCCAGACTGGGGGGGGGATTGGCCTGCTCGCCATCCAGGCGGCCGGCTTTGCTCTCGGGTCGGTCATCTATCAGCCCTCGCCGACCGTTCCGTTCATTCCGTTAGATCAGGTCATCTCGCAGAATCCGGCAGGGGGCACCTTGGCTCCGTGGGACACCTCGATCAGTCTGGTTGTATCTTTGGGCCCAGCTCTGAATGTAGTGATTCCCAACGTTGTCGGTTTAACCCAGGGGGCGGCGGTCACCGCCATCAACAACGCGCCGGTGCCTTCCAATCTCCAGCCCGACTATCTGACTTACTCGTTCACCACCCAGTGCTCGGCCACGGTGCCTGCGGGCAATATCATTTCGCAGAATCCGCCCGCCGGCCCGGCAGCTCTTGCGATCTACGGTGATGAGATCTCTGCCGCGCAGCCCTTTACTCCTGTGAATCTTGTTATTTCGGCTGGGCCGCGTGCCGTGCCGAACTATAGCTATTTGGGCCGGTTCGTCGGCGGAGTAAATAACGGTGGCGTAGGAGGTTTTGGAAAAGGTCAAATCGGCGCAATCAGCATGGCCATTGATCCGGTCAGCCACAACCTCATTGTGGGCGATGACGCGAGTGGGCTCGTGCAGATCTTTGATTCCAACGGTAACTTCAAGAGTTATTTCGGCGGAACTGCCACAGGACAGACGACTATCGCAATTGGCACCTGGTGGAACCTTTTCCCCGGAGATCGCACGGGCGACGGACTGTTTGTTGGTCCACCGTTCGCCATCGCCGTTGATCCGGTCAATCTCAACATCGTTGCGGTTGACGCACGCGGTCAGAGGGTGCTGATCTTCAATTCCGCCGGCCAGTTCCTGAGCGTGTTCGGCTCGCCAGGGAGCGCCCCAGGGCAATTCGCGTTCCAGTCGAACAATTTTCCTGTGGGCGTTGCGATTGACCCGGCCAGTGAGAACATCATCGTGACCGACACTGGAAATAATCGCGTAGAGATTTTCAATTCGGCTGGCGTCTACCTGAGCCAGTTTGGCACATACGGCAGCGGCAATGGCCAGTTTGCTATGCCCACGGGCGTCGCCATCGATCCGGTCAGTCGCAACATCGTCGTGGCGGACCTAAGCGATCGCGTGCAGATTTTCAATTCGGCCGGCGTCTATCAGAGCCAGTTTGGCGCGCCCGGTCAAGGCGATGGCCAGTTTGTGGAGCTCACCAAGGTCGCTATCGATCCGGTCAGCCACTACATCGTCGCGGCGGATTTAGGAAACGGCCTTGAAAATGGGAACCTGCCTCTTGGCCGTGTGCAGATCTTCGATTCGACTGGCGTCTTCCTGAGTAAGTTCGGCGGATATGGACTCGGCAATGGCCAGATCCTTGAGCCGGGCCTCGAGCCGATCTTGATCGATCCGGTTACCCGCAACATCCTGGTGGGAGACGGTAATAGCATAGAGATCTTCGCGTTAACGTCGCTTGCAACCACAACCACCCTGGGTGCGTCCGTCAATCCCTCCACCGCCGGCCAGTCCGTAACCTTTACTGCTGCCGTGACCGGCAACAGCCCGACGGGCACGATCCAGTTCATGGATGGCGGCGCCACTCTGGGTGCCCCGGTTGCCATGTCGGCAGGCTTGGCCACCCTCACGCTCTCAACTTTGTCAGCTGGCACGCACCCCATTACTGCGGTTTACAGCGGAGACTGCTCCAACGCCACGAGCACGTCCCCAGCTCTCAGCGAAGTGATCTCGTCCGGTCCTGGTCCAGTGAGCGTTCCGAACGTAGTTGGGCTGACACAAGCGGCAGCGACGTCGGCGATTCAAAGTGCCGGCCTGGTGCTGGGCACAGTGACCACCGCGTCGAGCAACACGGTGGCAGCAGGCAATGTCATCAGCGAGAGTCCGGCAGCGGGAACCTCGGTGGCGCCAGGCTCGGCGGTGAATCTGGTGGTCTCGTCCGGTCCTGCTCCAGTGAGCGTTCCGAACGTAGTTGGGCTGACGCAAGCGGCGGCGTCGACGGCCATTCAGAATGCCGGACTGGTGCTGGGCACAGTGACCACGGCATCCAGCAACACGGTGCCAGCAGGCAATGTGATCAGTGAGAGTCCCGTGGCAGGAACGCAGGTGAATCCGGGATCGGCGGTCAACCTCGTATTCTCCTCCGGTCCTGCTCTGTCCTGCGTGAACAACCTAAACGGAAGGGGAACGCCGTCCGGTACTGCTCCGGCGAGGATCGATCTGACATGGACCGGAATTCCCGATGCAGTCTCGTACAATATGTACAGAAGTTCTGTCGCAGGAGGTCCCTACACTCTCATCGGGAATTCGATTCTGCCCGCATTCACTGACACTGGCGGGCTGACTAACGGTAGCACCTACTACTATGCTCTCCGGCCGGTCAATCAGTCCGGGTCGGAAGTGTGCCAATCAAATCAGGCGATCATCACTATTCCCAATGTGCGACGCTAACGATTTGGGCGGAGCGTACAAAGATCGGGGGAATGCCGCGAGCAAGACCCCGCTGTGTTGCCAATTCCCTGGTGAGGGAGCTCGACTGAATCCGTTCGCGGATTTGAGTTTTGGGGAGGCTATGACGGTGGTGCGGAGTAATCGGGGAAAACTTTCAATCGCACGCAACATCACCATTTGACGGGCTCAACTTTCCCAAAGTGGATCGCTGCCGACATCTGATTTGCCTCCAAGGAAATCTTGCCTTCTCTGATCTCCCCTGTACTGCGTTCCCCGCTGGTTTCATCTGCCTCCTCCCACAGGCAGCGGTTCCGGAGTGGGAACCGGCTTGTTGAACGTGAGAACCTATGTGTAACGAAACTGTACTCGACTGGGGCGATCAACGCGGTTCTAGCATTCGTAGCACCACGTAAAACCAGTAACTTACGCGGATTCAGGAGGGCTAGAGAGTCCGAATCCCACCCTCTCCGCCATCAAATTAAGGAGCACAAATCACCAATGTTTATGCGAGTTTCCGAGGGGATTGGAGTTGTTAACGTGGAAGTATCTATATGGTAAACAGAATCGGCCATCCGATTGCCGAGATATCAAAAGCATTTGCGCTGGCAAACAATCGCAGATTTGGTAAGGCAATTGCGAGACCGAATGCGGGTCGAGGATGTCATCGAGTGCTTTTATGAGATGACCCAGTTCTTCTGCCGTTCCCCATGTCTTGCAACTTATTTGAAAAATCCAGTCAAGCACCTCGGCGCTAGTATTACATCGCTTAAGGTCTATTTCATACCTAGCTTGAGCGATTCTTTGCGGCAAAAATGAGAAAAAAATGCAGGAGAGCCAATCCGGATGCGGGAAAACATGAGGTGGGAAGGGTTAGGGCGTTTTCGCTTGCTGGGTGAAGGCTTAAGACCGCGGGGTACGCTCCGATGGGGAGGCCGCCGAGCGCGCTTCTTGCATTTCGAGTTTGCGTAGCTCGAGGGCCAGCGTGACCCATTGCTGGGTGAGAGCTTTGAATTTCTTGTAGGCGGCGAGCTGCTGGCGCACCTCCGAAACAAATGGAGGACGAACGAACTGGGTGGTGCTCTTGCCGCGAAGGGTGTAACGGAGCTGGTAGAAGGGGCCATGTTTCTCGGGGTGCACGGGATCCATGCACTTGCAACCCGGCTTCTGACAGGCAGAGTACTGTTGGGATAGAGAGCCGGGTCGCATGGTGAGGTTTTGTCAGTATTGAAAAGCGAACTGGCCTTCTTCGTTGTTACATTTCCCGCGTCGAGAACGGTCATACCGTGCCTGCTGTCGAGACCCTAGAAAAGCTGACGCGGTGCACTTGAGATTCCCATGTACCAACTCTTCTACGACGGTGCGCAGCCGCCTAAGTTGTCGAATCTGCTCAAGCGAAAGTCCCCAGATGACATCGCATGGGGTAGCTCAGGCAAGGACGCGAAGTTTCTGAACAAGCTTCGCCGTCTGTTGGGCAAAGCGAACGAGCAAGACCGCAAACTCATTCTGTACACGCTTCAGAAAATGGCGCGGTAGTAGCAAGACTAAAGTCGCACACCGACCACAAATCCACTTGATGTCCGGTTGCGGCGTTAACCAAGCACTGGGCAATCAGGTGATGAAAAATCCTGTGGCCACAGGTATCGGGAATGAATAAGTCAGGGAGGCGCGCTAGACTAGGTGTAGAAAAGCTGAACTCAGCGACCCCGTTGATTGAGAAGCAACCAAGGAGGCCACGCTCCAAAGCAACTAGTGATAATCAACCAGAAGCTGTCAAACAGTCTAAACCCGCGCTGGCAAAGCTGTGGAACGTAGCGCTGAGCGGCCTCGGTAATACCTCTTCTTCAAAAAGGCGAAGCCCACCAGAGTCAGGAGGCCGGAGCCGAGCAGGAATATTGCCGAGGGCTCAGGCACTGCCGAAATGGTGAGAGTACCATTTGCGATTCCATTCTTCGTATAGGCAGTGTAAACCCCAGCGGCGTTGATAGCTGCCCCAAAGAACGAGATAGCACCACCGGTTACGCCATTTGAGCCGCACAGATTGCCGAAGAAGGCGAGTGCATCTGGCTTAGTGCTTGACGGGTTGTCAACCTCGACGGAGGCTATCCCCCCACATCCGCTTAATGCTGAGCCAAGCGAGAAGCTCAAGAGGTCCGTGATCGTAGTCGTTGAAGTAAGTATCGAGGGGACCTCGAATTGCCACTGGACCGAGGTTCCCACAGGGAACCCATTTATACCGCTATAGTCCACTGACAAGGTGTAGAGTTCGTCGGCCAGTGTTAGCTTGGGCAAGAAGAGACACAGAGCAAGTACCAGGACGACTAAGCGAAGACGCATGAACTGCCTCCCGTCCCTCTAGCGACTTGACGTTACGCGGCGTGACCCGAACCTCGGCGCACCGGCCCAGAACGGGTAAAGAGCAATCATTTCGCCAAATACCCTGTACTAAAAACAAAGGTTTTAATAGGGCGTTCAATACCTAGCTGTGCAACGTTTTATCCTTTTTTTGCAAAATTTATCCGAAACTTGCATGTCGCCAAAGCGCTAATCGTCTCGTCAAGAGTTCCGCGCACACCCACGCGGCCACCGGCACGCGAATGAGAACGCGGCCATCCTCTCAATATCTCGGGCGATTTCTCGACCAAATGGGTTCATCCCAACGAAGGGAACAGTCCCCGCATCGTCAAACTCTTTAGGAATTTGCTCGGCGCTTAGGATGCCGTCGTCTCCATTCCACCCGAGCTTCTTTCAACTCGATTAGGTTTTTCTTCTGGTCGGGGTTCAAAGACTTGTCCCACTTATCGCGCAGTGTTTTTCCAAACTGGACCAAGTCTGCTTCAGTCATGTTGCAGAGTTTAGAGCGGAGGGATTCATGCCCGTTGTCGCGGAAGCCAATCATCGGAGTTCTCCGGGAGGAACGGGAAGGGCAGAATACCACGAGTCATGTTGCCAACGAGCGCGAGAATCCCGGAACGAGGCGCGCATCTGGAATAGCCCCCGGAATCCGCATTGGCCTGCCTCAACAGGAATACTGCGCTCAAATGCGGCAATTATTTACAATGTGTCCATGTCCAGTGTTGCCAATCCCGCCATGCTGAAACGACTTAGCAACACTAGGAGTTGGACATACTCCAAATGACTAGAACTCATTTCAAAACCCTCCGTAAGGTGATCATGAAACAGGCGATATGAAAGAAAGCTTCATAAATGGTGATCGAGCGATCGTAGCGGACGACCAATCGGCGGAAGTTGCCGAGCCAGGCGAGGGTGCGTTCCACCTTCCAGCGATGCCGGTAGCGACGCAGCGCTCGGCCATCTTGGGTGCGCGGCTTGCTACGATTCCAGCGGTGGGGTGCTACCAATTCGATCCCGCGTGCCGCCAGCCGCTGGCGCAGCGGATCACTGTCGTAGGCGCGATCGGCAATTACACGCGCTGGTTTCTGGCGTGGCCGTCCGCGGCGATGTCGCCGGGTCACGCGGATCGACGTGAGCGTTTCTTCCGCGAGCCGGACCTCGTTCGGGGATGCAGAGTAAAGCTGCTTTCCCAGAGGAACACCCTCGCCGTCGACCACCACCATCCACTTCGTACCCTTGCCCCGCTTGGTTTTTCCGACTTTGCAGCCCCTTTTTTCGCCGGAGCGAAACTGCCGTCCAGAAACGATTCGCTCCAGTCGAGTTGCTCGCGCTGGTTCAGTTCCGCCAAGAATGCGCGCCAAATGGTGAGCCAGACTCCTTGCTCTTCCCAGTCCCGAAGTCGCCGCCAACACGTTGCCGGTGAGGGAAACTCGTCGGGCAAATCCTGCCAGCGAGCGCCGCTCCGTAAAATCCACAGAATTCCTTCGAGCACTTTGCGATCGTTGGACGGTGGCCTGCCGCCACGCGGGCGCCGGGGCCGTTTCGGAAGCAAGGGACGGATCTTCTCCCATTGGGCGTCGGTCAGCAGTCGACCGTATCGCGCCATCGTTCCTCCCTTGGCGCTGCTGCCTAATGTTATCCCGCATTTTCCTCAACCTAACCATCATCCGTTCAGTCCGTTGTATCCGGTTTTGAAACAGGTTCTAGACAATTTGGACTAATGTGTATCTGCGGCGCGGAGCTAAAGCAAACGTACCCTCCGAATCGTTGGGCTCGGGCGGGTCGATACGACCAGAGCCCAGCAGAGGGTCTCTGGCAAGAACGGCTCCCCCGCCCTGCTTCATCATGTGAAGCACAAGACTTAGCCGAGGCGCAAGAGCGCCACAGATTGTACCCGAACGTATACGACGCGAACGGCGATCCTCTACCTAAGAAGCCATGAAGCGGACTGTGATAGATTGTGTTTCCGTGAGATTTTCGAACCAAACCGCTGGCGCAGAATGGCACATTTCGCTGCTTCAAGCGTGCGCACTTTGCTTCGGTCTGCTTCGGCTACAGCGGCGGGCAGCATCCCTTGAAGGGAAAGCCGCTGAGTACTGCACACGAGCCGGCCATTCGATTGGGGTAGGCGAAGCGCAGGAAGCTGGCGAACTAAAACAGCGGGCCGGGGCAATGTTCCCGGCGTTTTTTTTTCGTTTGCTACGTCTGCTACGTCGCGCCTTCCGATTACACCTCGAAATTTCCTGCAGCCCACTTGAACCTGACGCCTAATCGTTGTAAGTCCTTTATAAATGCATGTTTGCTCATGGCTGCAGATGGCGAACTACCGTAATCTACAAGAGGGAGAATCCCACCCTCTCCGCCAGTATCAAATTACCCTGTAAAACAGCATGTTCCGACTCCTTGCCTCTTCCGTGCTACTATTTTCCAAGCATTAGAGGAGGCTACGGTGCCCACCCCTAGCCTGTATACCCGCGAGAAGAATCCCGCCAACGTCTGGCGCTACAAAAGGGGTCAAAGAAGGTCGTGGCGTAAAGACTGGCCATTTGGCCGTTTCCCTTAGATGATTTGAAATGAACGTGTCTCTGGCGAATTGATACGCCGGCAGTCAAACGATCGAAGCCGCGAGACGCGTTGCAAGTGAGAACGCGAACAGGCGCTTCTCAATTCTGCCATCAAAAAACCGATGATGAGGACTCTTCCGCTGGGTAGTATCACATCGCGCGCTCACTTGGAGCAGCGTCGTTTGGTCCCCCAGAAACTCAGCCGCGGTCAGCAAATCGGTAGGCTTATCTCCTGGCTGCGGGCCTCAGTCGCCTCCGTAAGATCTACCTTGTAGCTTCGAGTCCTCGACCAGGCGTCAATCAGCGGCAACAATAGTTCGCGCACTAGGGGCTCCTCCTCCCATGTATCGTGCACGGTACGCTCTTCTGTGCTCCAAAGTGTGATCACTACAACACGACGTTGTTCTTCAAGCGCAGTCAGAACAATCGAGCGGATAAACCCGGTTCGATCCCGAAGGAGTGGGGTCACGGCATTATAGAGGAGCGCTCGCAATTCGTCAGTTTTCTCGGGCTTGGCGACGAACTCCACGACTCGCGCATTCAGCTTTATCGCCACTGCATCATCAAAGGTTATAGTCATGGGCTGCTCTGCACGCTGCAGGCTGACGATTGGAGCTTCCCGTACGGTGCGACGTGGAATCATGGTATCCCTCAAGGTTTACACTTTAATGAATTAATAGCGTTGCGCAATCCGGCAAAGATTGGTATTGAGGCTCAGGTTTTCATCTTATGTCGAACGTTGTCGCGCTCGATAAGAGCGGAACGTACGACTATCTCCTCTTATCCATTGGCCTATACGCCCACTAATGTGGGGACAGTATCGACGATGGGTATCGGCCGGGGCCGGGAGGAGTCAACCCCTCAGCAGCTGGTCCCTGAAAATTGGGCTCCTATCAGCAAGTATGTAAAGATTGCCACCGGTACAGTGAACACTGTACTTTCTGCCCGTACGTAAACCCCTCGGATTGCGACGCGCCAGAAGTTATTCAGAAGAAAGCAGTTAGTTTTCCGTCCTTGGCAGGCGTCATGCGTACAGCTCCAATGGGACCTACTGGACATCTGCGGCGCAAGAATCTGAAAGACCGGTTCCGCTCGATCACGGGCCAAGGGAGGGCGACATGTCCATCAAGATACTTCTGGCTGACGACTCAGAGATTGTGCGTCGGGGGATCCGTCAGTTACTGTCAGCGGAGACCGAGTTCGAAATTGTCGGTGAGGCTGCTGATTTTGCTCAAACAATCCAGATGGTGAGCGATGTGAAGCCAGAAGTGATCGTCCTGGATTTGCACATGCCTGGCGAAACCGACTTTTCTCCTCAAGCCATCAAATCACGTCTGACTCAGGGCTCGCGACTATTGGCCATTTCACTTTCGAATGATGAGGAAGCCAAAGCTTTATCTGAGGGCTTTGGTGCTGTTGTCTTGTTGGATAAAATCGACCTTGCCTGTACTCTTATTCCCGCCATCGTCCAGTTAGGCCAGAAACGCAGATCGGCGGTCGCGGCTTAACTTGAGATCCGCTTCAATTGCCAGCAAGAAGCCTGAATCTGAACTCGTACGCGGAACGCTGGGTGTAGCCGGTCAAAGAAGAATGTCTGTCGAGGCTGATCCCTGTTTAGAGAATCGTCGTTGCGACGAGCGTTGCAACAATATCTGGAACACTGCCACGGGGAGCGCAACCATCCGGGCAAAGACAATCGGATCTTGTTTCTTTCGCGCCCGGAGGTAAGGGGGAACATGGGAGAGCAGTGCGATGTCGAGAACGACTGGGAGGCCTGCTGAAGTACTACGAGAGGGAAGCGGCATAAGAGTCGACGGAGCGGCGGGCCCGGAGGAAGTGACTGCTTATCATGTCGAAACCGCCTCGCTCTTCCGGTGCGACACAACTAGATAGTAAGAGTGAGCAGGACAAAAAAATAGCAAGTATGCCATCGTTGGACACACCACGCACTCGCGGGGAAAGGGCCAATAATTCAAAACCATCTTAATCCAAGAGGTAATTGTTTGGCGCGTAGGGACATTTAAGTCCAAAGGCTTGGGCTGAGAAGCACAGATCAGCTTTTGAAGAATAGAAGAAGCGGAGCGACGCTTGGGGATTCGGTCCGACTGCCTCTTCCGTGTTGTCTGTCCCCGGCCCTACATGCGGCGTCGGTTCTGGGGAGCGTTGTTTACTTCATTCAGGTGCCCTTCGCTCAGAACCGCACGTAGACCGGAAGCTAACGGCGGCTGCGGCGATTGAAACGAAAGGAATTCCCAGGTGTCCTGGATCTCGATAGCTCCCCTCCCGACCAACAATCCGAGATATTCGGTGGTAAGCCCAGTTATCGACAGTGATCTGGACGCCGCTTCCCGATAAGCGCGAGAGTTGGTCCTTCCTCTTGTAGGACAACGCTCAGGAGGGATTTGTTGACGTGAATCTCTCCGTTGTATTGGATGAAGCCCAGTTTCCTGAACTTGTTCATAAAAAAATTGACTCGGGCACGCGTTGTGCCAATCATCTCCGCCAGCATCTCTTGTGATATTTTGGGAATGACCCTTTGCGGTTGGTCTTGCGCGCCGTAGCGCGCAAGCAGGAGCAGGGTACGCGCTAGCCGTTTTTCACTGGAGTTGAAGAGCTGGTCCACCAGATCCTCTTCGACCCGGATGTTTCGCGCCAGCGTGTGGGCGATGAAGCGATCAGAGAACGCGTGTTCCTCGCGGAGCACCCGAACCACCTCGTTTTTCTCGATGACGAGCACCGTGGTGAGTGCAATCGCGGTCGCTGTGGCCATGCGACTGGACTGGCCCGCCAGGCACCCTTCCCCAAAAAAATCACCAGGTCCAAGAATCGCTACAACGGCCTCTTTGCCGGTCTCATTAACGACTGTGAGCCTCACACCGCCTTCCTGGATGTAGATGACGTTCTTCGCTAGATCGCCCTGTGTGAAGACGGTTTCTTTTCCTCGAAACTTGGCTAGCGTTCTGCCCAAACCAGCCGATTCGAGAAATCGTTGTACATCGAAAACAGGGCTTCTTGAGTTTGCTTTTGGGGGAGACCGAAGGGCCTTCACGGTTACACGTCGCGTTGGGGAAGATCTGATTAAACTCGAGCTCGGCCCAACGGGCAGAGGCTTTGATGTCGTGCTCATCGCTTTGTTCTCCGATCGCGGTTGACCGGATTGGGACCCGGGTCCAACGGGAGGCCATACTTTTAGCCTGCACGGTAGTGTGCTGCGAATGGAATAAGCGGAGTATCGGGGATGCTGCTAATAATGAAGGGCTTTGTCCGGAGAAACCCTGACAAGAGGGCACCGTACAACACGCCGGCGGGCTGAACCCAAATTTCCTACCGAGCCGAGGGGCCCGGCTCACTCTCGAGCGTTTCTGGCGTCAATAGACCCATTTGCACGGCAAAACGAATCACATCAATGCGCGTCCGAAGTCCGAGCTTGTCAGCAAAACGTGAACGATACGTCTCGACAGTTTTCACGCCCACAGCAATCTGTTTGGCTATTTGTGCACTGCTGTAGCCTCGCGCCACGAGTTTCAGCACCTGCAGCTCACGATCGCTAAGGATGTTTATCGGCTGTGCGGGACCAGCTTTGGTACCTTTCTTCGCCAGCACGTCTTGGACAAGAATGCTGGCCAACCGCGGGTCCACGAAGATCCCTCCGCGATGCACTGCTCGTATAGCGGCAATCAGCTCCGCATCCACCGCCCTTTTCAACAGGTAGCCAGAGGCGCCGGCTGCCAGTGCCGATCGTAGGTATGCGGGGTCATCGTGCATCGTGAGGACGAGCACCCGGGTTTCGCGGCAGTTTCGTGCTATCTCCTGCAGCGCTTTCATACCCCCGACCCGTGGCATGGTGAGGTCTAGCAGGGTCACGTCCGGTTTCGTTTCCCGCACTTTTTGAACCGCCTGCTCTCCATCAGGAGCTTCTGACACAACTTCCATGTCGGCCTGGGCATTAACGAGCATTCGTAGCCCTGCGCGGAGAATTGCGTGATCATCCACGATCGTGACTCTGATCATGTGCGTTCGCGCCATTTCAACCGATCCTCCGCTCCACCAAGGGCTGGAGGCCCTGCTTGGCAAGTGGGACTCGCACCAGAATCTTGGTCCCCCTGCGCCGGGATGCGAAACTAACCGTTCCGCCCAACATTGCCGCTCTCTCCCGCATACTTTGAATGCCTAGGCGGTGCGAGGTGACAGTCACGGCCTTAGCGTCAAAGCCGCATCCGTCATCGGCGATCGCTGCCTCCAGAGCAGTGGCCAAACGCGCGAATTTAATGCTGACCGTCCTGGCTCTCGAATGTTTGGCTACGTTTGTCAGGGCTTCCTGGACAATGCGATACAAACCTATCTGGACAGCAGCTGAAAGGTTGCTGGAGTCAAGTTCGTTGAGTTTCAGATCCACAGTTATGTTATGGGTTTTGCCATACTCGGAAACGTATCGGCTTAGTGCAACTCCCAAGCCATGGTCGTCCAACACCGTTGGGTGAAGCCCGCGGGCGAGCCGACCGACTTCGTCGATGGTCTGGGCAGCGATTTCCCGTAGCCGATGCCCCTGGGCCTTAACATCTGCCAGGTCGCGAGCGTGTTCGAGAGTACGCAGTCCGACCAAGAGAGAGGTCAGCAATTGGCCGGCTTCATCATGCAATTCACGCGCAATCCGGCGCCGTTCCTCCTCTTGCGCGGAAAGCATGTGTTCTAGGAGGAGTCGACGCGTCGCTTCGGCCTTCGTGATTTCCTCTGCCTGTTTGCGTTTTTGCTCGCTCAGATCGGTTATCACCATGCCCAAGGCGTGGCCCTTGTATCCACGAAACCGGCTGAGCGACAAATAGACCGGAACCAGTTTTCCATCTCTGCAACGCAGGTTGAACTCGCCTTTTGCAACCGCCTTTTGAGCCTCGGCAAGAAAAGCTTCAAATCTCTCTCGCTCTGTTTTCGCAACCAGCGACTGAACCGCGATTCCTATAATTTTCTCTTGTGGCCTGGACATCAGTTCTGCAAACCTGCGATTGCAGTAGAGCACAGCACCATTCCGGGAGAGAGTCGCCGCGCCTTCGCTCATTGCCTCCACCAGCATGCGATAGGCGGGTTCACCGCCTTTCAGAGACACGACCTGCTCTCCGCGACGACCGGAAACCATCAGAGCATCCACCTCGCCGGACTGTATAGCGCGTAGTGTTTCCTCGGCAGTTTTTAACCGAGCGAGGAGCATTGTTTGCTGATCCGGCGGCGTGGAAGACGGCAGTTCGCCTGGAGAAGGTCCGAGTTTTCTACGAACTCCTTTCGGCGCACCGACTTTGCCAGGTACCCCACCTAGGAGGACTCGGCCATCGGAACGTGGTCGCTTGTTAGACATCTGCTATTTGAGCCCTTGCTTCAGCGTGCAGGTTGAAGATCCAACCCTACAATGACACTCTCGGTTTTTGAGAGATTCCCAATGATTTTTTTGACCGGCGGCGGGAGCCTTCTGACCAGGGTCGGAATGGCAATGATCTGATCACCCTTGGCTAGTTGCGGCTTCTCCAGCAAGTCAACCACCTCGATGCGGTACTTGCCCTGCAGCTTGTTTTCACAAATCTTCTTGAGGTTGGCGATCGCCGCAATCGAATTAGGAGTTTGGCCCGCGATGTAAAGCCGCAACCGGTAAAAGTCGCTCCGGTTGGTCTTAGCAGGCCGGCGCTTCTTTGATGAACTCTTCTTCATGTCGGGCTCGGTTTCTGGTCCAGATAGGCCAAAACTCGCTAGTCAGACGCCGCGACCGTACCTGGGCCCTCGACGGTTGTGGCCACTGCGTGATCCCTCAGAATGTTGCCCAATTCGAGGCCTCTCTTACTCACGAGTAGCTCTCGGGGTTCGCGCGAGTGTGGCATGCCACGGGATTTCAGAACGTAAAGCTCGCGTCTTGGTCGCCCATTGGGCTTGCTGTCCCGCAACACAATCCAAGTGTCCATAAGTGAGGAGACGGCTGCTGCAGTTCTTTCCTGGGGGTCTCCTGCGAACGTCAGATTCGTGAAGATCGATGTGATCTGTTCCACCTTTAAAAAATCGACCAGACGCATGAGCATCGATTTAACGTTATAGGTGCCAGAAACCGAAACTAGGTTCGTGATTGGGTCGATGACCACAACCTTTGGTCGAATTTTTTCGATCAATTTGTGAACACTGGCCAAGTGTGCTTCCAAGCCGACGCTGGTTGTCCGCATGGCGTGAATGTGCAGTAGGCCCCTCTTTACCCAGGGGTCCAGGCTAAGGCCGACCGAACGCATGTTACGGAGAATCTGGCTAGGAGATTCTTCAAAAGCGAAATAGAGGCAGTTTTCGCCACGGGCGCAGGCCGCGCGGGTGAAATTCGCGGCCAGGCTGGACTTCCCAGTTCCCGCCGTGCCCGATACCAGCACACTGCTTCCACGGAAGAATCCCTTACCTTCCATCATATCGTCCAAAGCGGGAATTCCCGTTGCAACGCGATCCATCGGTGATTTGTGTGTAAGTGCCAGTGAGGTGATCGGCACCACCGAGATGCCGTCGCGATCTATCAGGAACGGATACTCGTCGGTGCCATGAGAAGTGCCCCGATACTTGACGACTCGCAGCCGCCGGGTGGAAATCTGTTCTGTAACTCGATGATCCAGCGCGATCACGCAATCGGCGATGTATTCCTCGAGCCCGTGACGGGTGAGCGTGCGTTCTCCGGCTTCCCCGGTAACAACGGCAGTAACCTTATGGTCTTCCAACCAATGAAACAGCCGCCGGAGTTCCGCTCGCAGAATCGTTGAGTCAGTTAATCCGGAAAAAAGTGCCTCGATGCTGTCCAAGACCACTCGTTTTGCCTTTATCGCTTTGACCGCGTGGGCCAAACGGATGAACAGGCCATCGAGGTTGTATTCTCCCGTCTCGGCGATCTGGTTTCGGTCAACGGAAACAAAGTCCACGAACAGCTTTTTGCGTTTAATAAGCGCAGACAAGTCAAAACCAAGTGATGCGACGTTGGCCCTCAGCTTCTCCTCAGTTTCCTCGAAGTCCATGCATACCCCAGGCTCGCCATATCGAGCGGCTCCGTGGACCAGGAATTCCATCGCGAACAAGCTCTTGCCACATCCTGCGCTGCCACACAACAGGGTGACACGACCTTTCGGCAGACCTCCCCCTGTGACTTCATCCAGTCCTTGGATTCCTGTCGGGGCCTTGGCGAGTGACGGACGAGCCGCTTTCGGCCTGGCGCGGTGCATAGAGAGACTCCTGAGCCGGAATCTGCAATTTCGACATAGACTTAGATAGGCATCGTATCCTTACTCCCGCCTTCGATTCAACGAATTTGCCGCCAGAGCGGACCCCAGCGGAATCGTGGCAGATTTGGCACACAGGACTGGCTATCCACAAATAGCGTCGTGGGAAGTGGACGCCGCAGCTCGTTTTTGCTAAGCACAGGCGCGAGCCGTGGTACTGGAGACAGTCAAGCACGGATCTGTGAGAGGCTCGGGTTGAAATTCCCCGGGGCCTACTCGGCCGGCTAATCGGGAGTTAGCCGCGGCCGGAAGAGCCGGATTACTTGGCGCAGGCGGAATTGTCGAAATCTACGTCAGCGCGGTTCCGTGTCCTCTCGATGGCCTCAATGGGTCGGCAACGTTTTGAAATCGTTCAAAGGTGGATGAAAGCTTGTGCAGACGCCCATATGGCCTTCTCCGGCCCCATCGTTTGCGTGTCGCCGGGCTGTACCCTGCCTGAACACGGATGATATAAACTCTCGGCACGGAGGTCATACTATGACGCCGAGTGTCACAATCAAAGTAAATGGTCGCCGCTGGCAACAAGTGAAAAGCTTCGCAGAGTCCGGCCCAACCTCCCGTCAATTCGTCGCAAAGACAACCGGTGGCAAGACCACAATCAGTTTCGGTGACGGCATGCACGGTGCGACCTTGCCTACGGGCTCGAACGTACAAGCGACATATCGAACGGGGTCAGGTAAAGCAGGTGATGTCAAATTGAGCTACCGTGTCCGAAGCAGCCCGACTCTGGACCAAGCTCTTTGGGTCGCGATACGGAATAGAACACACGCGATAAGTTTCGGGAGATATGGGCATTTCAGAAATAAATAGGTGTGCCAACACCTCACGAGCGCCGTGCTCTGAGATTTTCGTTCAGTTCCAGCGCCGACGTGTTTACTGAAATCCCTGACGCGTTGAGCAATGAGCGAGGTTTAATTTCGTTTTCGTCATCGTCTTCGGGCGCAGACTGCTCGCGGTCTAGCTCCATCTGATCCGGAACGGAACCTCCGCCTTGTCTTCGGCTCTTGCGTCCAACTTTGAAAACGCTATTTCCGCGATAAGATACGGTTTTTCCTGAAAACGCTTTTGGTCCAATAAATCCCGGGTTACTCGAAAGTCCAGCTGTCCTTGCGGCCCCATTTTTCTCGGGAAGAAGGGTGACGCACCAACCCTGCTCGGCTCGGGCGAACGTACACCTAGCCCTGCGGTCGTGACGGGTGTAATCGAGAAGCGAACCGCAAGAACGCCGTCTTTGGCAATTGAACAGTCCTGTTTCTTCGGCTTCGGTATTCGCACGGAGACCGATTCAATATACGGCTCTGAGCAGGAATTCGTAGGGACCCAATAGGAGAGCGGGTTTCCGTAGAGGGGGCAGTTCGGCTAGACTCGCGGAATGCGAGACAACGAATTCACGAAAATCTTGAATTGGCCAGGCTATCGAGTGTTTCGAC
>Ga0210384_10001265_pt1 | contig 35053 bp, 33 predicted proteins | sample IncBWH2MmetaG_FD_160574 | JGI IMG/M metagenome (GOLD analysis project Ga0210384, IMG submission 160574) | Forest soil microbial communities from Barre Woods Harvard Forest LTER site, Petersham, Massachusetts, United States - Inc-BW-H-2-M | ecosystem: Environmental > Terrestrial > Soil >...
TACAGCGTTGAACGTTACCGACTGCCCCGAAGAAGAGGGATTCATGGAAGACGAAGGGCTGGTGGAACTATCATCTTTGTTCACGGTTTGCGCGAACAAAGAGCTGGTGCTGCCCATGAAGCTGGCGTCTCCGTTGTAGACCGCTGTGATGTTATGTACCCCAATCGATAGGGATGAAGTAATGAATGTGGCTGTGCCACTGCTTAGAGCCACTGGCGACCCCAAGTTTGTAACTCCATCCTTAAATTGCACCGTACCCGTCGGCGTTCCTGAACCGGGCGGTACCGCCGAAACCGTCGCTGTGAAGGTGACCGCCTGGCCGAAAGAAGAAGGATTGTTCGAAGTTACTGCCGTCGCGCTACCCGCCTGGTTGACGTTTTGCCCGAGCGCGGGACTGGTGCCGCTGGAAAAGTTGCTATCCCCGCTGTAGCCGGCGGTGATGCTGTGCGCGCCAACCGATAACGATGACACGATCATTGCAGCCGTACCATTGCTCACAGTCGCAGGTGAGCCGAGGTTTGTAACTCCATCTAGAAACTGCACCGTGCCCGTGGCGTTGGCTGGAGTGAGCGTGGCTGTAAGTGTGACTGGCTGTCCAAAGACTGAGGGACTATTGCTCGAGGTAACCGCTACTGCCGAGCTTTGTTTTAGTTGATAAACCCGAACATAGTCCACCAGAACCACAGAGGGGTTGGGCGTTGTGCCGTCGGGATTTCCGGGAAAACCGCCGCCTATGGCAAGATTCAGCAAGATGAAAAAAGGATGATTGTAGACCCACTGCGTACCCCCAGGAATATTGGCAGGCGTCACAGTAAAGAAAGGCTGTGTGTAATCGTCACGGTAGAACTGCATCTTATCCTGGGACCAGATGACTCCATAGGTATGGAACCCTGTGTCGTCCACTCTGCCGCCACTGGGAAACATGAATTTCTTCCCGATCCCATTCCCTCCCGAATAACCCGGCCCATGAATCGTGGATGAAGTCGTAGTTGGCGTGTACTGCGGGACCCACTCCATGATGTCCTGCTCGCCGCAGTTCGGCCAGTTGACGGTGCCGATGTTGGTTCCCAGCATCCAGAAGGCCGGCCAAATGCCCGCGCCGACGGGAAGCTTCATGCTGGCCTCAATCCGCTTGTATTGAAACGACTGCAGCCCTTCGGTCTTCATCCGCCCTGAGGTCCAGGTTCCGCTTTGGGTCTTGATGGCCTTAATGACAAGGTGCCCCTGGCCGTCCATGTAAATATTCGGGTCGGAGGTGCTGCAGGGCGATGTGTTGTCTGTGGGCGGACAATAATATTCCAGCTCTTGGTTGCCCCAGCCGTTGTTGTTGCCGGTCTCAAACGTCCAAATACTGGGATCAGGCGCAGAGCCTAGCGGACCGTTGAATTCATCGCTCCATACTAAGCCCCAGTCTTGAGCAGTCGCGGATTGCGCCAGAAACAAAGATGCCCCGAGGACTAATAACCATAGCCTCATTCCAGCTTTCTGGTTTATCCTTGGCGCGCTTGAAAACCCTTTTGTCAACATATGGATTGATAGCGGCGCCGACCGAGCGCACCGTAAGTTATCTACAAAGTTTCCGCTGCCCGCTCTGAGCAGTCAAGTTTCACCCGATTACTTTAGTCCAAGCACGGTAGCTAGGACAAATGATCGGAAATCCATCGCTCAAGCAAAGAGAGCTCATTTTGAGGTACGGAAGAGAAACAAACGCCGACCCGTGTCCGGGTATCGGGGGTAATCGTGTTTCTTACTCTTCCGGTTACGTGGATCAGAACCGACGTTCCCGGAAGATTGATTGCCATCGAAATCTGTTGATCCAAGCGTATGTTGTACGTACATAGAAATGCCAGCCCTTGGACGCTGATATCTGTGATCCGGCCCTCGACCGGTCCTGTTCCGGTCACATTCGCGACTACCGGAATATCGACCGGACAGCGTATTGCTCGCCGGCGCTGAAGAAGCATGTTTCCGTAGGCTGCTCGCAGAAACCGCGTGGCCTGATCAACATTCATGGGCTTGTAGGCGATGAAGTTTGCCCCGGCGCTGGTCGCAGCCTGCATTTCGGGATCTCCGTTGACCATAGCCAACACGGTGGACTTGGCGTTGTGCTCAGAGTTGCGCATGGCGCTCAAGACCCGCGCCGATTCTTCACTGCCGGTCCAATCTATGATCAAGGTGTCAAGCTTTGTCGTGGTTACCGCATCCAATGTGGTCACAGAATCACGGCAGACCTCGGTATCAATTTCGAAATTGTCCAGTACCTGGTCCATTAGCGAGAGCACCCGAGCGTCGCTGGTGAACAAAAGGCCTTTCAATCTTCTTGCTTCTGCCATGCATCACCTTTCGAGGGCTTGTGCGATCAAAATTGAGAACCACAGTTAAAGCCTAACCTCGCATCTTGGCCATGCGCTTATTGTGCAACTGAGCATTTTATCGGACATCGCGCTTTCAATTAGTTTGTAAGGCATCTGAAGATAAGTTCTTTGGGAAGGTTTGGCGTACCTGACGGGATTTGAACTCGTGTTAAGGATGTATATCGTCTTGCGCACCTCGTTTCAATCCACGCGTACGCAATAGGCGCGACTGCCAGAGACCATTCACCCGCTCAAAGCCATGCGGTTTCAATCCGCGCGGGGCGCGACGCTCTACCTTGTCGTTGACGCCTAAAAATATTCTGTTGACATCCGCCGCAAATCGTGGCTAAATATCGCGGCTCGCAAAAAGCCTTTAGAAAATCGATAATGTAAGGCCAGACATCAAAGAGTTTGCGGAAAATGAAGCAGGCGAGCGCCACATGAACCGCACCGGGCCGCGCTGAACAAACCAACATGTCAAGGAGGAAACGTATGAAAAAGCAGTTTGACGGGTGTATCCTCACACCACCCGCCGTTTTTTCTTTTCTAATCATAGCCGTGATCGCTTTAGGTTTCTGCCTGGGCGCCGGCGCGCAGACGTTTACCGTCGTCAACAAGTGCAGTTACACCGTCTATCCGGGTATCTATCCGCCGGTTTACCAGAACGGCGGATGGTCGATGGCTCCCGGCGCCTCCGTAAGCTTTGCTCCGGGTAACAAGTTTAATGGCCGCATTTGGGGTCGCATTGGATGTAATGCCGCCAACCCTGCGCTGTGCGCCACCGGACAGTGCGGCGGCACCGGCCTGCAGTGCGCAGGCACTACCGGCCAGGCGGGGACCTCGCTCGCGGAATTTAATCTCAATGCATCAGGGACAGACTGGTACGACGTCAGCTACGTCGATGGCATCGACAACCCCATTGGTGTCCAGATTTCTAACGGCAGTTGCGTGTCGCCGAGTGCATGTAACAGCGCCGTAATCTCCAACTGTCCCGCGGGGCTCAAGAACGGCGACTATTGTCTCAGCCCTTGTAGCGCATTCAACACCGATCAATTCTGCTGCCGCAACGCTTTTGGCACACGGGCAACCTGCGTGGTCTCGCAGTGGCCCGCCAACGATCAGGCATATGTGAACAACATACACAACTTTTGTCCCAACGAATATGCCTATGCATACGATGACCCTGTCGGACTGCATACCTGCGCAACCGGATCGAATTACACCATCACCTTTTGTCCCGGCGGATCGGGAAGTGGTGGCGGCGGTGGTGGTGGTGGAGGTGGCGGGAGCCTGAATGGCATGCACGTCGTTAAGGCGTCCTATGACCTCAACCTCGCTGTCGATGATTGGGCTGCCAGCACTGCCACCGGCAACAAGGTTGATGTCTACACGGTCAATGGCACCGGTGCGCAAAACTGGAACTTCTCGAACAACGGCGTCAGCCCCGCCGGCGATTACAACATTGCGGTCTCGTTCGGAGCCTTCTGCCTCGATGTCGCCGGGCGAGGCACCACCAATGGCACGAAAGTCGATCTGTCGCCCTGCAACGGCCAAACGAATCAGGCGTGGCATGTAGTGCCATCGGGCAGTTTCTTCACGCTGCAACCGGCAAATGCACCTGGAAAGTGTCTGGATTCTCCTGGTTGGACGACAACCCCCGGGACCCAGCTCCAGATTTGGCAGTGTACCGGCGGCACCAATCAAGCCTGGCAGATCAACTGAAACAGAAGAGGCAACCTTGCGGGTGGGCAGCACCAAGCTGCCCACTCGAAGGAGTCACTCAGCTCGTTACCCTGAAAAGAAACTGACGAAGCAACTCGTCCGGAGACCATAGGAACCCAATGATCCTTTCTTTGAAGTTATCGCTGAGCATGGCTGCCTTTGCCGTTGTCCTGGCCTTGTGTTGTGGCCCGGTCCATGCCCAGAAGGCGGAAGATATCAAGAAGCTGCAGAACGATGTCGCATCGCTCAAAGGCGATATGCAGGCCCTTACCACCAAACAACAGCAGATACTCGATCAGCTTGGCGAGATAAAAAAGATGCTTGAAAAGCCCAACGCTGCCGCTAATCCTGAAGCTTTGCAACTGCCCGAGACGATCAACGTCGAGAAAGACCCCGTGCTGGGCAAGGCCAATGCGCGGGTAGGCATCATCGAATTGACCGACTTCCAATGTCCATTCTGTGGCAGGTTTACCTCGGAGGCCTACCCCAGGATCGTCTCTGACTACGTTGATACCGGCAAGGTCCGTTTCATCTACCTGGATATGCCGCTCGCCAGCATTCATCCGTGGTCACAGTTGGCGGCGGTTGCAGCTCACTGCGCTGGCGAGCAGGGCAAGTTCTGGGAGATGCACAACAGCCTTTTTGCCGACCAGCGGGCCATGCGGCCGCCAGATATCTCTGACCGCGCCGCTAAACTGGGACTCGACACGAGCAAATTTAACGAATGCATCAATAGCAGCCGTTACAACGAACTCATCGATACGAACGTGAAGAGCGCCCAGCGGATGAACATCAACGGCACCCCGACTTTTTTGCTCGGAACCTTCAGTGACGGCGGCAGCGTCATGAAAATCGAGAAGTCAATTGTTGGCACCTATCCCTTCGAGAAGTTTCAGGCTGATCTGGACGAACTCTTGAAGAAGTAGCTGGAGCATTTTCATGGTCAAGCGCCGTCCATCGCATCCCAGACTTTTTTCGTGTCGGCGCATTGCACGTATTTCACGATCTTTCCATCTCGCAAGGTGGGTGTACCACGCTCCCGGAGGGGAATCGGGCGTAACTGCTTGAAAAGGCTTGGCGTCCCCGACGGGATTTGAACCCGTGTTACCGCCGTGAAAGGGCGATGTCCTAGGCCGGGCTAGACGACGGGGACGCTGTTGGTCTGCGCTGAGAATTCCGCAGGCGGGAGCCGGCAAAACCGAACCAGCAAATATTGATTGTAACAAATCGTTGCACAGTGGACAAAAAGTGAGCGTTAAACCGAGGCAGTGAAAGAAGCCAGAGCGCTGGCCTCATTTTCATAGAATTCAAAGACGCGATCCAGGCGCATGATACGGAAGGATTGGCGCACCATGTCGCCCGCGCCTACTAGCTTCAACCGGCCGCCAACCGCAGTAATGCCGGAGTGACAGCGAATGAGGCTGCCGATTCCGGAAGAATCCACCATGGGGACCTTCTCCAGGTTCACCACCAAATCGCGGATACCCATGGCGATGGCGTCGCTCCACTGAGCGCGAAACTCATCAAGGTTGTCGCCCAAAGCGAGCTTGCCTTCGACTGTAAGGATGGCTGTGGTTCCCTGTTTTTTCAATCGAGTAGGCATTGGGGAGCATGATACACCTTTCTCACACCCTCCGCCAAAAGCGTGCGCAGAATTACAATTGAAACAGCATGCCCGATTCGCTTTATTTAAACCTCTGGTGGCCCAGCTTCAACGAAGCGGAGATGATGCCGCGCGTGGAGTGTGTTCTGCGGCAGTTTCCGTTTTCCCGCAAGCACCCTGGCATTGGCTACTTCGCAGTGCAGAGTGTGAGTTGGAATGAGCCCATAATCAGCCAGGAGACTTTTGACTACCAGGTGACACCTCAACAAGCGGTCGCCCTGGCAAGCGAATTTCTGCATGACGATAACGGATACATCTTTGAAGCAGCCTGGGACCTGTGGTCGCCAGGGGAGGAATATGATTCCTGGGTCCTGCAACCGCATAAGGTGAAATTTCTTGTTCATGGGCTTAATTTTGACGATGGCACCCACAACGAGAATGGACACGTGCAGATTGATTTTGGCCTGGATTCCGATCTTCTCTTTGACGAAGTCGAGCTGACGGAAATCGGCCAGGAGCGCGTCAAAGAAAATATCGCCAAACTCGTGGCCTACAGCATCGCCATCGAGAAAAACTGCAGCATCAGCGCACGGCTTTTGTGGTCGGAGTCGGAAGAGAACCTGGCGCAAAAGCTGATTGCGCGCCTGCAAAAGGTAAATTGACCAGTCCTCAGATTGGAACGACCTATGGAACCCTTTGGTTGTTCTTGATTAAGTTTTATTCGGTGTATGATGGGCCGCTGCAGCTTAGATTCCCGCAAACCAGCATCTAAATTCAGCGGAGGAAGTTATGCCTGATCCCAGTCCTGTTCCAGATTCCACACCGGTTGATATCGGCTATCGGCCCATGACCGAGGAGATGGATAGCGCCAAGTGGCGCTTGCCTCCGGCGTTGCCTGTGATTGTGGCCGCATTGGTTGTGGCCATCATTGTGGGGATCTTCACGCTGGTCTGGGGCAGGCCACTGGCAACCGGCCAGATTCTCAACGTCACCAGCGCCGAGCAAGCTACAAAAGCCAGCGTGTTGGTGGCGATTAAAGTGTCCGTAAAAAATGTAAGCAGAAATGATGTGTTCATCAGAAACATTCAAGCGGAGATGACGCCGGCTGCCGATGCGAAAGATCAATCAGTTCTGCAGGATGAAGCAGCTTCAGCGGTGGACTACTACCGCTACTTCCAGGCTTACCCGGCGCTGGCGCAGAACGACATGGAGCCGTTGCGTCCGGAAACCAAGCTTCGACCGGGCGAAACCCAGGAGGGCATGGTGATCGTCGAGTTTCCCGTGAACCAGGAGGATTTCAACAAGCGCAAATCTTTAAAGGTTTTAATTACCCTTTATGACCACTCGGCCCCGATCAAGATCCAGCAGCAATGAACCTGTTACTGATGCTTTTGCAGGAACCTGAGCCGCGGATGCGCGGACACGTGGCTGGCGGGAACATCGTCGTACTTGAGAATGCTGATCGAACCATCCACTTCGAGCACGGCCAGGGAAATCTCCTGGATGCAGCTTATCCCGTGCTCGCGCATGGAGCGCTCCAATTCGTCGAAGGTAACGCGCTCGCGCGCCATGTGAGCAGGGATCAGTTGGCCGTTGTGCACCAGCAAAGTCGGTGATCCCTGCACAAATTTTCGGAAACGGCGGTTGACCCCTGACAGTTCAGCCACAAGAAAATTCAACGTAAGCAGCGTGGCGGCTGCAATGATCCCACCCAGGAGAGAGTTATCGGGCCCGACCATGGCATTCTGCACAGCGTTGCTCAACAACAGGAGCAGCGTCAGATCGAAGGGCGTCATCTGTCCTACTTCGCGTTTCCCGCTCAGACGGACGCCCACCAGAACAAAGAGATATATCACCCCTGTGCGGATGACAACTTCTAGTACACCGTGCCAGGTTCCCGGCCACATGCTTTATTGCACAGCCGGCTGGGGAGCGCCCTTGGGAGTGGAAAGATAACCGGAGATCTGGTCTTTTTGAATATCGTTCACTACCAATTCATACAACATATGGTCACGCCCGGTGTAAAACTGCAGCGGCTCAAAGATATTGCGGTCTTTCTTTTCGATGGTCCGGTCGTCGGCGAGAACATCGAGCGTGTATTTGTTTCTCTTGGCGTCGGTCTTGCGAAGCTGCAGGCTGATGGTTGAAACCGGCGTACGATCTTTCCCTTTTTTCAGGGTGAATTCGTAATAGTTGCGGTCTCCCCTGTGTTTGAGCGTATCAAGCTCATCACGCGTGCGCGCGATCAGACCGCTTTGCAAGCCTAAATCTCCAATGGCCCGCTCCAGCTTGGCCTTGGTGGCCTCCAGATCGCTCTTGGTCGAAGCCACATCACCCTTCACGCTTGTCACGTCAGTCTTGACGCCTGTGACTTCAGTATTTACAGCGGTTACCGCGGCGTTCGCCTCTTCGGCCAAACGGGTTTCCGCAGCCTGCTGTGAACGGCGCAATTCAGCCGAACGCGCGTTCAACTCTTTTTCCGTCATGCCCACCTGCGAAGCCAGGGTCTCACGATCGGCTTTAAGCTGAGCACTCAACTCAGTGATCTTTTTCTGCTGCTGCTGTTCAGAAGCTGTTTGCTGCGCCTGAATGGAGTTGATCTTGTCGTTCAACAGATAGAAAAGAACGGCAGAGACAATTACAAATACTGCAGCCGCTCCCAAAATGATCTTTGTTCCCATCGACATGCCCTCGGCGGGTTCTCTGGATACAACTTTACTATCACTATCTTCTAATAACATAAACCTACCTTTCACATTAGCGGGGTTCTTTAGGGGGCTTGCGAACCAATTCTTAAGCAAAACCGCGCAGGTGTCAACATTTCAGTACGGTCAACATGTCGAAAGTCACAAGATGAATAAACCTCAACCGAATGAAACGCGACCCTTGATTTCATCACATACCTTTATACGAGTATACGAGTTTTGGCTGCGGCATTTCAGCAGCCTGGGAGTAGAATTCGTAACACCAAAGGAGGCCATTATGGATCCGGCTACCATAGCTACCCTGACCGGAAGTGTTCTCTCGGTCATTACGCCTTATGTCATGAAGGGCGCAGACGAATTCGCCAAGCTGGTGGGAGAGACGGCATTCGAGAAAGCGAAGGGTTTATTCGCCGCTCTTAAGCACAAACTTTCCGGAGATCGCGAGGCCGCCGATACCCTGGCGCACTTCGAGGAGAAGCCACAGCGCTATCAGCCGGTGCTGCAGGATATCCTTGCGGAAAAGCTGGCACAAGACCCCGAATTTGCGGCCGAGATGGAGCGACACATCAAAGGCATGGGACCGGTGCTCGAAGTGGTGCAGCGGATGAAAGAAGCAGAAGGCGTGGTCGGTATTCAGGCCGGCCGCATGGCCAGCGGTACTGCACGGGTCACCCAGGAAATTGACATGGCCAAGCAAGTCACCGGGATGAAGATAGACAGCATCGGCTAAGTAAGAATCTTGACATGAAGTGTTCCGACTGCGGCTACGAAAAGAATCCCCAGTCTGCGCGTTTCTGCGTGGGCTGCGGCCGGCACTTGGTCGAGGTCCGCGAGACCCGCATCGAGATCATGCAGTCGGTGGGCGAGGTCGCTGAAGCCGGCCGGGCCACAGCCTTGCAGGTGGAAAAGATGACGGGCAACGTTACCATGAACGTTGTTCAGTTAAACTTGTCGCCAGAAATTCTTGCCAGGCTTGCCGCCATTTCTACAGAGGTGCAAGCCTCCTCGACCCGCCCCGGCCAGACGACAGCAACCGGAACAACCGCTACGGCAGAAGGCGCAGAAAAGAAAGCACATCAGGAGAAAGACCGCGAGTCCGTGCACGACGTGATCAGCGAACTGCTGAAGGTTGCTGAAGCCGAAGGGACACAAGCCATCAACGTGGGCGGAGTGCAGACCTCGCGCGCGGAGCTGCTGCTGAAAAAAGCTGTCCTGCTGAAGACCGACGCCGAACAGCTCATGCTCGATAGCGCCATCGCTATCGCCAAAGCCCAGCAGATGGGGCAGCCGCCCCCTCCTGCGGCATATGATGAGCGGGCCTTTAGCGCCAAATTCAAAGAGGCGTATTCCCTGCTGGACGAGGCGCACAAGCTTGATGCGGGCAATACCGAAGTCATGCTGCACATGGTACAGATTCTGACTACGACCCGACCGGACGACACACAAGAAGCGCAGCGGTTATTGTTTCGAATTCAGAGCTTGCTCAATCCTCCTAAAGACGAAACGGAGAAGTTTCGGCTTGCCCAAGCCAAATTTCTTCAAGGCGTGCTGCCTGGAAGCCCTCACCCGCCCTCGATCCAGGCTGCCCGTGCCATGTTCGAACAGCTTGGACGTGTGGATTGGGTACAGCAGTGCGACTTCGTTCTGCAACAGACTGCGCCGCAAGCAATGGTGGGGCAGGCGCCGGGCGCACTCGCTGTTTTTCAGCCCGTAGGCCGATGGCAGGTCAGGGCCAATGATGGAAGCGTGGCGTTGGTGGAAATCTATCCTAACGGCAGCTTCGCCAGCACCTTGCAGGGCGGCGTTTACGGATACGGCGCGCAGTCAGCCGGACAATGGGGCTTTATCCCGGCAAATAATTTTCTGCGCTTCCAAGGGCTGGTGAACGGCTTCATGCCGTTTGATCTCGGCATGGCCATCCAGGGTCAGCAAAACGGCATGTACATGGCGACAGGCACAGACAGCAAAATGTATTTCTTCCAGCGGCTCGCGTGAAGAAAAAAGGTGACAGCTCTAGTTTGAAAGGCTTATTTTGGCCGATGCATATTCAATTCGCGAATCTCTACAAGGAGCTCTGCAGGATTTTGTTCGGGGGAGTGGTTTTACGTGCGTCCACCTTGAAGCGATGATCCGTGAATTTGTTAGTTTCTTAGCATCCTATCGTGAGGAAGACACGCCCCTTTTCCCTGAGGTTTTCGTGTTTACCTCCCCGGATGGATTGAAAGCCTTAGCGCCAAGCAGTGACCAAATGACTTTAGGTAAAGAAGACTTAGATGCCGAGGCCGTTGTTACTATCTTAAAAAACTGTGCACCTTTGGCCAAGGATGGATGGGCAATTTTTGTTGTTAAAGAAAATGGGCAACTACGATATGGCGTATTTCGCTCGATCCGTCACTCCCTAGCAACTGTCGCGGTGGAATCTATGTGTGATCTGGGAAAAGACTTACCAGTCATACTAGTTCGCAATCGTGGCCATCTCACAGTTGAGTTGCGCAACACCAACGGTGAATTTTTCACAGTTTCTCTCACGACCACTCCCGCGAAAGGATCTACACTCGAGAAACATGTCAGTAGTTTTGTGGAAGCGGCGACGGCCTCTTTAGAGAACGCTGAACGTTTCAAGCAGTATTTTCACCGTCTTTTGACTGAAATCCTTCAGCGCTGTCATGGCACATTACTCGCAGTCATCCCCTGTTCACTGGACAAAGAGAATCTTGGTTCTTTACAAGACGGTGTTTGGCCAGAGCCTCCACTTAAGCTTCACAATCTCTATACTGAGGCGATGAGCACAAATACTGCCGAAGCGGTCGCCAACCTCCATGCTGCCGAGATACTCTTGACGGGAATGATCAATAGTGACGGAGTAGTCGTTTTCAATAGCAAAGGGGCTGTTGTGGCCTTCCATGTCTTCTTACAACCACAAGAAAAGGAACGGAATAGCTTGTCAGACGAAGGTGGTGGCAGGCGTAGAACATATGAACTAATGAAGTTGAGACTTAAGGCGGGCTTTGCAGCCGTATTTTTTCGCTCCCACGATGGAGACACAAAATGCGAGGTGAGCCAATGACCCCGAATGAAAAAAGCATTCAGGTATGGTCGCCATCAGACTTAATCATAATTCCGTCTGGTTCACAACCAGAAGAGATTGTAGAATTCGCCAAACCACAACTATCCAGCCGAGATATGAAGTCTATTGTTACGGCATTTCAAGCTGAAAGCTATGAAATGGTCGCAACATTTGTTTGGACAAAGGCTTCCGCCGTACTAAAAAAACAAATTGCGACTCTTGGAATGGATTTCGTTGGCGAAATGCTTGGTCGTCCTGATTTGGATGAGGATTCTGATCCAGCAACTTCGATTGCAGACCATGAAGCGATTTCACTAGCTGAAGATCTCTGCCTCATAACAAGTACGCAGGGACTGAGATTAAAACATGTCTTAGAGTTAGTAACCCATTTTACAGAATTGGAACAAGAAGCAGCAGAACAAGAGATGATGGCCCGCGAAGAGGCTTTAATACTCTTGAAAACATGCATCGCTAGCATCTTAGGCAAGCCTAACTTTGAAACCGCGATCAAATTTGCTGATTTTCGAAAAGCTTTAGGTAAACGAACACTTAAACCAGACGACGGCGGTACGCTAGCGATCACAGGCGCACCTTATTTCTTTATACGAACGACCCTTAGCGTATTACTCTCTTTGGTGAAAACTGGTAAAGGTGCAGTACAGGAACATGCGATAGGAAACGTCTCTGTTCTCCTTCCGTTAATTTGGCCGAAGCTTCGCGAACCTGAAAGATGGCAAATTGGACAAGCTTATGCAGAAGTAAATTCTGAGGGGGACAGGGCCGCATCTGCCGGTCTGAAGAAATCACTTCTAAAAGTACATGGGTTTGATTACGTTCCTGAATCGCTGCGCTCAAACACTTTCTCGGAAGCTGCCGCTCGAGTGCTCGCAGCACATTTTGGTTTTAACAATTTTCACAATGAGCAGGAACCGATGGCTATATTAGCTAGTTTAGGAACTGCTATACCGCGACCAGCATTCGCTAAGTGTATGGAGGCAACCCTAGCCGTCTGGCTTGGTAATTCTTGGGGGGTTTCATTCGCTGCAGCGCCTTCAGCTAGGAAATTACTCGATTCATTACGATCGGAGCAATGGGAATACTACTTCAATGAATGTCTGCGACGAGACCGAACAGTCTTAGACAAATTGAGTGGCGATACAAAGCCAATGCAACGCTGGAAGTCGCTTATTAGCGCATATAATCCTCAACGATTTTCTATACGAGAGCTGTCAGTTCGCAAACTATTGAATGCGACCACTATGGATACATTAAGACATTGGGCCGAACAATTACGAAATAATGTTAATGAATAACCACTTGGCAAAAGCCTCACTATGACTGTCCTTCCGTTTCGCTCTTGTATTTTTCCATTACTCTTTGTTATTTCCAATGCTTACGGGCTTCAAGAAACTTAAAATGACAGAGATGAAATCCTGGGACGCAATCATTCTGGGCGGAGGCATTATTGGGCTGTCGCTCGCGCGTGAACTGCGCCGCCACGGCGCAAGCGTGCTGATCATCGAGCGCAGCGAACCCGGCCGCGAAGCTTCATATGCCGCTGCCGGCATGCTGGCGCCCTGGGGAGGCGACCTGCCACCGAGCCTGCAAAGTCTGGCTGAGATTAGTGCGCGTATGTATCCGGAATTTGTTGCCGAGGTCGAGGACGAATCCGGCCACAAGGTGGATCTGCGCGACCAGGGGGCGATTGTCTTCTTTTCCGACCACGAACATAGCCAACTGCCCGAAGGAGCTATGCCTCTGGCAGCAGAGGAGCTCGGTAAGTTGGAGCCGCATATTTCCGCGAGCGACCGGGCGTTCCGGTTGGAGGAACGCAGTGTTGATCCTCGTGCGCTGGCGGCAGCATCGTTCCAGGCCGCCAGACATCACAACGTGGATGTTGTCTCCGGCTCCCCGGTTACGCAGATTACGCGTGAAAGCAGCGGATTGTCTGTTCACACAACACACAGCCATTACCCCGCAGCATGGGTTGTAAATTGCTGCGGTGCATGGGCAGGAGAGATCAAAGTTCAGGGGACAGATTCATGCAATGTTCCCGTGCATCCGGTCAAAGGACAGATGCTGAGTGTTGTTGCACCACAGGCAACGTTGCAGCGCGTGGTGCGCACGCCAGAAGTTTATCTGGTGCCGCGCAGTGATGGACGCATCCTGATTGGGGCCACGGTAGAAGAGGCCGGCTTCGACAAACGGGTTGACCCGGCGGACATCCGGCTGCTGCGTCAGGAGGCAACGAAGTTTGTGCCACAACTCGGCGAAGCCAGGATGCTGGAGGCTTGGGCCGGGCTGAGACCTTCGACGCCCGATGATCTCCCTATTTTGAGCGCCACTGAAACCCCCGGTTACTTCGTGGCCACCGGACACTTCCGCAATGGAATTCTGCTGGCGCCGATCACCGCGCAACTCATGGGTGAGCTTGTGCGTGGATCGCAACCGGAGCTGGATATTTCCAGCTTCGCGCTGGCGCGATTTCAAAAGTGAGTTTGGTCACGCTATACTTTTATTAATTAGGAGTGCCAACTTGAATTCTCCCACTGCTGTTACCTACGCCCGCGATAATCAGCAACGTTTTTTGAGTGAACTGAAGGAGCTGTTACGCATCCCCAGCATCAGCACGCTGCCGGAGCATAAAGGAGATATTCTCCGCACAGCCGAACTCATTGCCACACATCTGCGCAATATTGGAATGGAACATGTGGAAGTGATTCCCACCGCAGGCCATCCCTTGGTTTACGCTGACTGGCTCAAAGCCGCGGGCAAGCCTACCGTGCTCTGCTATGGGCACTACGACGTGCAGCCGCCTGATCCGCTGAATGAATGGCACACGCCGCCTTTTGAGCCCACCGAGCGCAACCAGAACCTCTACGCTCGCGGCGCCGTGGATGACAAAGGCCAGATGTACATGCACGTCAAGGCGCTGGAGTCGCTGATGAAAACCGGCGGCGGCAAGCTTCCGATCAATGTACGCCTGCTGATTGAAGGCGAAGAAGAGGTCGGCGGAGAATCCATTGCCAAGTTTGTGCGTGAGAGTAGCGACAGGCTGAAAGCGGACGTTGCGCTGGTCTCAGACACCGAGATGTTTGCCCCCGATCTGCCTACACTGTGCGTCGGCCTGCGCGGCATGGTGTATACCGAACTCGAAGCCACTGGAGCAATGACCGACCTGCATTCCGGCATGTACGGTGGAGCAGCCCCGAATCCATTCGATGCGCTGGCAAGATTGATTGTGAAATTGAAAGACGAGAAGGGGAAGATTCTGATCCCTGGTTTTTATGATCGCGTAGGAAAGCCCAGCGCAGATGAGCTGAAGGCGTGGGGCTCGCTCCCCTTCGACGTGGAGCACTTCCGCAAGACGGAAGTCGGCTCCAAAGAACTGACCGGTGAATCGGAATTCTCCGTGCTGGAGCGCGTTTGGGCACGTCCCACGCTCGAAGTCCATGGCATGCCGGGCGGATTCATTGGTGCAGGGGCCAAGACCGTGATCCCGGCACGCGCCTCCGCTAAAATTTCCATGCGCCTGGTTCCCGACCAGCATCCCGCTGAAATCTTCAAGCTCTACAGCGACTTCGTGCAAAAGAATGTTCCCAAGGGAATTTCCGTCAACATCAAGCAATTCAGCATTGCCGATCCCATTGTCATTAAGACCGATAATAGGTTTGTGCGGGCTTCAACTCAGGCCATGAAAGAGGTATTCAATAAAGATACGGTCTTTATTCGGTCTGGTGGCTCGATCCCCATCGTGGCAGATTTTGAGAAGCACCTGAAAATTCCCAGTGTGATGATGGGCTTCGGCTTGCCGGATGACAACCTGCACGCTCCCAACGAGAAATTCCACATCCCGAATTTCTATCGCGGCATCGAATCCATTATTCGCTTTTTCCAGAAGGTGGGCGAAGCGTAAACATTAGTTTCGAGTTTCTGGTTTTCAGCGAACTCGGAACTGATAGAACGGCAAGTGCCTGAGCTGAGAACTGAGAACTTCTTTACTATGGCGAAGAAAACTCGCAGCCTGCGCTGCCCGATTTGCAAAAAGATTGTTCTGTATTCCGAACCAGAGTTCCCTTTTTGCAGTGAACGCTGCCGGACCATTGATTTAGGCAAATGGGCCAGTGGTGCATATGTAATTTCCACACCGGTTAACGACCCGGAAGAGCTGATCAACGCCGAGACAGCAGCAGAAAGAAAACGGCAGGCGCTGGAAGACGAGGAGCTACCGCACAATCCGAATGAACGCAAGATCCAGTGAGTCAGAGGTTGAAGAGCAGGAACAGGAGCCGCGCACAACTTTCGCGTGGCTGCTGGGAACTTTTTTTGGCATCGGATTCCTTCAGCCCGGTTCTGGCACGTGGGCTTCCCTGTGCACAGCAGCGCTCTGGTGGGCAGTGGGGTATTTTTTTATCCCAGGTGGATTGCAATGGCTCTACACCACGGTTGCGGCCTGCGTAGTGATCATGGTTGGGATACCGGTTTCTTCCATTGTGGCCCGGGAAAGCGGCATCAAAGACCCCGGTCACGTGGTGATTGATGAAGTCGCCGGTCAACTGATCTCCATGATCCTGGTGCCGCTGCGTTGGCAATATGTTTTGGCGAGTTTTATACTCTTTCGTGGATTCGATATTCTGAAGCCACCGCCAGTGCGTCAACTGGAAAAATTGCCGGAGGGTACCGGCATCATGATCGACGATGTGGGCGCAGGAATTTATGCGAACATCGTATTGCAGGTGCTGATTCACTTTCGGATTTTGCATTAAAAGTCGCCATGGGTATCTCTGATCTTATCGGGAAGAAAAACGTGAACGGCAAACCGCGTATAGAAGCGGTTGTGCCGCCAGCGGCGTTGCCCGGAGGCGAGGTACGCATCCTGGGCGCGGGGCTGAGGCCTCCCGCCATGAAGCGGCCGGCAGTGCAATTCGGCGGGGCCGAGGGCGCGGTGCTCATCAGCTCCGATGATTTTATGGTGGCGCGTGTGCCCGAGGGTGCGGCTTCGGGAAATGTAGTAGTCATCGCGGATGGCTCCAGCAGCAATCCTCATGAGATTCGCATTGCAGTCCCGGTGGCGGAAAATCTGCATCCGGTGACCAATCCTGCTCTCGACCACGAAGGCAATATCTTTGTGACCTTCTCGGGAAGCCGCGGCCAGAAGGTTCCGGTCTCCATTTTCAAGATTGATACCAACTACACCGTGCGCCCGTTCCTCAGCGAGATGATGAACGCCACCAGCATCGCCTTCGATCGCTCCGGCCAGATGTACGTCTCTTCACGGCATGATGGCACGGTCTACCGGGTTGCGCCGAATGGGACCATGTCCTCTTACGCAGAGGGCATGGGAATCGCCACCGGCATCGCCTTCGACCGCAACGAAAATCTTTACGTAGGCGACCGCAGCGGAACCATCTTCAAAATTTCCCGCGACCGGCAGATTTTTGTCTTTGCCACGCTCGAGCCCAGCATCTCGGCGTATCATCTCGCCTTCCACCCCGATGGTTCTCTCTTCGTCACCGGTCCCACCACATCCAGTTATGATTCCGTTTACCGCATTGACGATCACGGGACCGTAAACGTCTTTTATCGCGGACTGGGCCGTCCGCAGGGACTGGCCTTCGATATTGACGGCAACATCTACGTGGCCGCCTCGCTGGCCGGCAAGCGCGGCATCGTAAGAGTCACGGCTGACCGTCAGGCGTCGCTGGCCGTCGCCGGCAACGGACTGGTTGGATTGGCCTTCGCCCCCGGCAAAGCCGCCGTGCTGGCTACCGCCAGCGGCGTGCATCATTTGGCGTGGGGCATCCAGGGAAAACCACTGCTCGATTAGGACAAGCAATCAGCATTCAGCCCATGAATTTTCTCCGTGTCTCTGTGCCTCGTGGTGTAACTGGAATATTTCTTTGATTTTGTCGGGCCGCCCATAGTTTGCCCTCAGTCGGTTAAACTTTATATTCGTGCTTGCTGAAATCATCGCCGTCGGCTCCGAGCTGCTTACACCTTTCCGCCAGGACACCAATTCCCTTTTTTTGACCGAAAGGCTCAACCTGCTGGGGATTGACGTGGGCTTCAAGACTGTGGTGGGTGATGACCACGCGCATCTGGTTTCCGCGGCGCGCATTGCGCTGGAGCGCTCTGACCTGGTGATCTTCATGGGCGGCCTGGGACCGACGGAAGACGACCTCACACGCGAAGCCGTGGCCCAGGCGCTGAATCTGCCTTTGCGGCGTGATGCGGATATTGTCGCCAAGCTCTATGCCCGCTTCGCCAAGCGCCGCATCAAGATGGCGGAGAACAACCTCAAGCAGGGTGATGTGATTGCCGGGGCTGTGCCTCTGGAAAATCCCAACGGCAGCGCTCCCGGGCAGTGGCTGGAGGGTTCCGTCGGCCACCTGAATAAAGTTGTCATACTTCTGCCCGGACCGCCTCAAGAGCTGAAGCCACTCTTCGACACGCAATGCATGGAACGCCTGCGTGTGCGCTTCAAAGATAATCAGCTATTTATCGCCAAGCGCGAGCTGCGGGTCGCCCTCATGCCGGAGTCGGAGTGTGACGCGCGCATTGCGCCCATCTACAAAAAGCATAAAGAAGTCCAGACCACGATCCTGGGACACGCTGGCGAGGTACAGATTTACCTGAAAGCCACGGCTGCTTCGGAGGAAGCAGCCGAAAAGCTGGTATCGGAACTTTCGGAAAAAATAGAAGACGAACTCGATGACTTTGTCTTCTCACGGGCCGGCGAGTCGCTGGAGCAGATTGTCGAATATTACCTGGAGATGCGCGGGGCGACGATTGCGGTCTCGGAATCCTGCACCGGTGGTTTGATCGGCCAGCGGCTGACCTCGCTCAGCGGCAGCTCGCGCTCGTTTGTGGGCGGAGCAATTGTCTACTCCGACGATCTCAAGACTCTTTATAGCGGTGTGCCACCGCTCCTCATTGCTGAACACGGCGCTGTGAGCCGCGAGGTGGCCGCAGCCATGGCTGAAGGAATCCGCAAACAGTGCAACTCTACCTACGGTCTTGCCGTCACTGGTATCGCCGGCCCTAAAGGTGGGACAGAAGAAAAACCCGTGGGCCTGGTCTACCATGCTCTTTCCGACGGCAAGAAGACAGATGTAGTGAAGAGGCTTTTGCCGGGCGACCGCGAACGCATCCGCTGGGGGGCCAGCCAGCAGGCATTGGATATGGTGAGAAGAAGATTAATGTAAGTACGAAGTATGAAGTTAGAAGCACGATTTTTGATTTACGAACCTGTTCGATTTTGTCTGCGCTCTCTTTATGCATTTTCTGAGTACTGAGTACCGAGTACTGAGTACTTTGTGTTTAACCATGCGCCTCTTCGTTGCCATTGATCTTGATGACGCCATCCAGCAGCGCATTGAGCGTTTCATGGAGAGCGTGCGCGAATCTGCGCCCGAGGTGCGTTGGGTTTCACCTGCATCCCTGCACATCACGCTCAAATTCATTGGTGAAAGCGCGCAGCACGACACCATCAAGGAAAAGCTAAGCACGATTCAAGCGAGGAAGACGCAAATCAGCTTTCGCGGCATCGGCTTCTTTCCTACTCCCCGATCGCCCCGCGTCTTCTGGATCGGGGTAGAAGCAGATGATCATCTTGTTCAGGCGGCCCGGAGCGTGGATGAAGCCCTGCTTCCACTGGGCATAGAAAAGGAAGAGCGCGCTTTCACCCCGCATCTCACACTGGCACGCAGCGGTTCGGGCAATCCCCAGCGAGAGCGTACGGATGGGCCAAACAAGAAGTTTCAACACCTGCAAGAGCGGCTGGCCAGGATGACGCCGCCCGACTTCGGTACAATGACGGCTCACGAGTTCTTTTTGTATCAGAGCAAGACCGCCCCCAGCGGCGCGGTTTATACCAAGCTGGCTCGATTTGAACTGCAATAGATTTTGAAGCGGCTATTTGTTGTTTTCTTAACCATGCGGACGGACTACATCATCGTAGCGGTTGTGTCATATCTGATCGGATCAATACCGTTTGGTTACATCCTGGTTCGCCTGTTTAAGAAGCAGGACATACGCACTACAGGGAGTGGCAACATCGGCGCAACCAACGTAGCCCGCACTGCTCCTGGGCTGGGAATAGCGACCCTGCTTTTAGACGGGCTCAAGGGATTTCTTCCACTTTGGTTTCTAGGACGGCACATCCTTATTTCTTATGATGCCGATGTTAGCGGTGGGGTCATGCTGCTTTCATTGGCAGCACTCTTTGCTGTCCTGGGTCATATGTTCCCGGTATGGCTGAAGTTTCACGGCGGTAAAGGCGTGGCTACTGCTGCGGGAGTTTTTCTCGCGCTTTCCCCCAAGGCCATTGGTTTGTCCCTGCTGGTTTTCCTGGTGATTTTTGTCGTCACGCATTACGTCTCTTTGGCCTCGATCGTGGCAACGGCATGCTTTCCAGCCTTCGCATATGGGCTGGAGAATTGGCGGCAGAGATCACTTCTAGTAACTTCAATTCTTATATCGCTGCTGATCATTGTGAAGCACCATGAGAACATCCGGCGTCTGGTGAGCGGCACGGAAAATAAGTTCGGCAAAAAGAAAGTGGAAGCCATGACCGCGGGAACGAAGGACTAAATTATTCATGTCTGACATTGCAATTATCGGCGCAGGCGCCTGGGGAACGGCGATCTCCATCGTACTAGGACGCAAAGGCACGCACCGTCTTCGCCTCTGGGCATATGAAAAAGAAGTCTACGAGTCTATACAGTCGAGCCGAAGCAACGCTTTATTTCTGCCCGGACAGCGGGTTCCCGAATCTGTCCGTGCAACCAATGACCTCGGCTCAGCCCTGCACAAAGCCGAGGTCGTCGTCAGTGCTGTGCCTTCGAACCATGGAAGACGCATCTTCGAACAAATGGCGCCACACCTGCACAACGGGATGGCCTTCGTCAGCGCCACCAAAGGCGTGGAGGAAGGCACGCTGTTGCGCATGAGCGAGGTGATTGAGCACGTCGTTTCCAAGTCGGCAGGCTTCACTCCTGCCATTGCCGCTCTGAGCGGTCCTACCTTCGCTCAGGAGGTCGCACGCGGCGATCCGACGGCAATTACAGCGGCTTCTAAAGATTCCTCTCTCGCCGGACGCATTCAGAGCGAATTCAGCGATCCCGCCTTTCGGGTTTACACCAATGACGATGTAATCGGAGTAGAGCTGGGCGGAGCGCTGAAAAATGTAATTGCTATCGCTGCCGGAATCTGCGACGGATTGGACCTGGGACACAACACCGTGGCTGCGCTCATCACCCGCGGATTGGCCGAGATTACCCGCCTGGCAGTAGCATGCGGAGCAAAACGCGAGACCCTGGCAGGATTGGCCGGCATGGGAGACCTGGTGCTTACCTGCACCGGCGGGCTCTCCCGCAACCGCACCGTGGGAGTGGAGTTGGGCAAAGGCCGCAAACTGCCTGAGGTCATTGCCGGTATGCACGGCATGGTGGCCGAGGGTGTGTTGACCACCAATGCCGCTATGGGACTGGCGCAAAAGTTCGGTGTGGAAATGCCCATTACGCAGCAGATGCACGCCATTCTGCACGACGGCAAGGCCCCCCGCGATGCTATCCGCGAACTCATGACCCGGCCGGGCAAAGTGGAATAGTGTACCTTCGATACATCGAAAGTTTCCCACTTTGGCGCCATTCCGCGATAGAATTCGCATCAACCCCGAATGTAGACATGCCTAAGCGTATACCGATTCTTTATCTCATCTTCGGCGTCCTGATCCTGGTCAGCGTTGGTCCGCTGGTGTGGTACGGCAACACCGTTGTGAATGATGAAAGCGACCGCCTGGTCACCAATGAGAAGCTGCTGCAGAACACGATTACGCGCTCGGTAGAAGAAGAACTGGCACAACGGCAAAGCAACCTGCTGACCATGATGGGCAATCTCGCCTCAGCCATCACCGTGGCCAGCGGAAGCGACCTGAAGGGCGAGCACCTGGATGCGCCCGAACTGCGTGCGCTGCTGGAAAAATTTGTTTCCTCATCGGAAAACATTTCTTACGCCACACTCATCGGATCTGAATCCAAGGGGAAGGGGATTACCGCGAAAAGGATCGAGATTGATGATTTCATGCTCCGCGAGCTGGAGCATGCCTTCGCAGCCGCACGCGAGGGCCGGCCTTATAACGGTCCAGCCATGCAGATGGGCGCCGGGAAACTGAGCAAAACCGTGACCCTGGTCAGTTCGCCGGTCACGGTAGAAAACCACTTCATCGGAATGATCGGAGTCATTGTTGATCAGCAGCCACTGTTGAACCGCTTGCGGGAAGACTCCAAGGGCGGACTGAACATTTATGTAGTGGATCGCCAGGGGCGGCTGGTCGCAGGCGCCGATTCTGCTTATGTAACCGGCGAGGACATGACGAACTTTGACATCGTGAAGGACTTCGTCAAGCAAGGCAGCAAGGCTAACGTTACCAAAACGATGGAATTCTCTGTCACTCGGAACAACACAAAAATTGACATGCTGGGGAGCTACCGTCCGGTTCCTTCCCTGGAGTGGGCTGTAGTGGCGCAGAAGACGCAACACGATGCCTACCTGGGCGTTTCTGATATGCAGAGCAAGAACCGCTGGCTGGCTCTTATCGTCATCTTGGTCAGCATTTTGATCAGCATCTTCGCCGCCAATCAAATCAGCCAGCCTGTCAAAACATTGACGGACTCCAGCCGTGCCATCGCCAAAGGAGACTTTTCCAAACGAGTTCGCCTGAAGAGCCGCACGGAAATCGGAGAGCTCGCTACTACGTTCAATACCATGAGCGCCGACCTGGAGCGGCTGGTCTTTGACCTCAAGAGCGCGGCCCAGGAAAATCGTTCGCTGTTTATGAGTTCCATCCAAATGCTGGCCGGTGCGGTTGACGAAAAGGACCCGTATACCAAAGGCCACTCTGACCGGGTCACGCGCTACTCCGTGATTTTGGCGACGGAGCTTGGATTGAGCAAAGAGGAAATTGAAAAAATCCGCATCTCAGCCCAACTGCATGATGTAGGCAAGATCGGGATCGAAGACCGCATCTTGAAAAAGCCCGGAGCGCTCACGCCTGACGAATTCGAGATCATGAAAACGCACACGTCCAAAGGCGCCAGCATCCTGCGTCCGGTAGAGGCACTGCGCGAGATGATTCCCGGAATCGAACTGCACCACGAATCGCTCGACGGCCGCGGCTATCCCCACGGATACAAGGCAGACCAGATCGGCCTGATGCCGCGCATCATCATGGTGGGTGACACCTTCGACGCCATGACCACCAACCGTCCTTACCAGGCGGCCATGGACCCGGAATACGTGGTGCGCATCATCAACTCGCTGGCCGCTGCAAAGTTCGACCCGCGCGTGGTGGCCGCTTTGACCGCTGTCTTTGAACGCGGAGTTTTGCGCCTGTACCGCGCCGGTACGGTAACCGGAGAACAAGTTGCCGCCGCTGCTGCAGCCGAAACTGCGGAAGCCGTTGCCGATGCGCCTGCTTCCCCTCCCGTGGCAGGAGATTGAGCGTTGGCGCTGTCCAGTGCCCCGCGCTCTCCAAACACATAAATTCTACCCATAACAAACCCCGTCCCGACTGCTCTATTGCGAGCACCGTATAATGGAATTTTCGGCAAACACGCATGGCGATTTCATTATTTGGCAGCAAGAAAAAAGAAGAAGAGCAGACCAGCAAGCCCGGCTTCCTGGAGAGAATGAAGCAGGCGGTCACGCGCACGCGCGAAAGCCTGAGCGAGCACATTGAAAGCATCGTCTCTTTCGGCAAGCAAATTGACCGCGAGACGCTTGATGACCTGGAAGCAACCCTCATTGCCGCCGACCTCGGCACTGCCACCACCCACGAGGTGCTCGAAAAACTGCGCGCGCAGGCTGACCGCAAGCAGATTGGCGACGTTGCTGAACTCAAGCGGCTGCTCAAGCAGGAGCTGTTGGCCATCCTGAATGCTGCGGTTGCGCCGGCAAGAGACGCCGAGCCGCCTGAAGTGATTCTGGTGGTGGGCGTGAATGGCACGGGTAAAACCACAACCATCGGTAAATTGGCGAACCTGCTGGGCAGCGATGGCAAATCTGTTCTTCTCTGTGCGGCAGATACCTTCCGCGCCGCTGCCATCGAGCAGCTCGAAATCTGGGGAGAGCGCACCCGCACCGAAGTGATTAAAACCAAGCCCGGAGGCGACCCGTCGGCCGTGCTCTTCGATGCTCTGCACTCCGCCAAGGCCCGCAAGATGGATTTCGTGATTGTGGATACGGCCGGCCGTTTGCATACCAAATCAAGCCTCATGTCCGAGCTGGAAAAGATGAAGCGCACCGCCGAACGCATTATTCCGGGAGCGCCGCATGAAGTTCTTCTGGTCATGGACGCCACCACAGGGCAAAACGGATTGCAACAGGCGCGGCAGTTCACGCAGTCTGCCGGGGTAACCGGCATTGTGCTCACGAAACTCGATGGCACAGCCAAGGGCGGCGTGGTTGTAGCCATCAGCCGGGAGCTGAAGCTGCCCGTGCGCTACGTAGGAGTAGGAGAAAAAGCCGGCGACTTGCTGCCGTTTGATGCCGAGGCATTTGTGAACTCACTGTTCGAATAACAGCCACAGATTAACAGGACGAGCAGACCTGAATTGAATCCTGAAGAAAAACATCACGACTTTATGCGCCAGGCACTTCTGCTGGCACGGCTAGGCATAGGATTGGCCGCGCCCAATCCCTATGTCGGCGCCGTTGTAGTGGACGCCGAGGGGAAGGTCCTGGGCAGCGGATTTCATACCTATGATGGCATCAAGCACGCCGAAGTAATTGCCATTGAGCAAGCCCAGAGCAAGAACGTTCCTCTGAAAGAAGCGACTCTTTATGTGAATCTGGAGCCGTGCTGTCATCAGGGGCGCACCGGTCCTTGCACGGAGGCGATTATCTCCTCGGGGATCAAGCGCGTCGTCGCGGCGATGCTTGATCCCAATCCACTCGTCCGGGGAAAAGGCATCGAGCAACTGAGTTCTGCGGGCATTGCAGTGATTGAAGGCGTGCTGGAAGATGAGGCGCGCAAGCTGAATGAAGCGTTTACGAAATATATCCGCTGGCATGAGCCGCTGGTCACGTTAAAAGCCGGAATGACGCTGGATGGCAAAATTGCGCCTCCGCCGGGGGAATCGGGTAATCCCACGGCTTTGGGCTCGGGGGGGGCGACCGGCGGGTGGATCACCAGCGAGACCGCACGTGCGCATGTTCAAGAGTTGCGCCACTCGAGTGATGCTCTGATGGTGGGCGTGGGGACGATCATTGCCGATGATCCTCTGTTGACCGACCGCACGGGAAGGCCGCGACGGCGGCCGCTGCTTCGCGTGATTGTGGATTCGCGCTTGCGGCTCCCCTTGGAATCACGCGTAGTCAAAACCGCGCAGGACGATGTGCTGGTTTTATGTTCGTTTGCCGAAGAGAAAAGGAAGCGCGAGTTTGAAGCGCGCGGCATTCGCGTGGAACAAGTCGCCATTGCCCACGCCGCTTCTGCACAGGCGCCCTCGGATAAAATCAGGCGCATGCCGGTCCGCCGCCGCACGGGAATTGGCGGCCCTCTTTTTCCCGAAATGGAATCAAGCGCGTCCGACGGCCGTCCGGATATGCGCAGTATGATGAAGCGCCTGGCGGAGATGCAGATCACCAGCTTGCTGATCGAAGGAGGCGCGCTGGTGAATTGGGCGGCGCTGGCAGCGGGCGTAGTGGACAAGGTCTTTCTCTACTACGCGCCAAAAATTCTTGCCGGGTCAGGCTCGGTGCCCTTCGCCCGTGGTGCAGGCTTTCGCCATATGGGAGAAGCTGCGCACGTGCAGCACGTCACCATCCATCATTTCGGAGAGGACTTCGCGGTGGAGGGATACATACGCGATCCTTACGATTTCAGCGCGATTCACGAGGCGGAGTAACCTGGAGACAGCATGTTCACAGGACTCATTGAAGAAGTAGGACGAGTCAGCGAAGTCGTCATAACCAATGGCGCTGGCCGCATCACCGTCGCCGCAGAGCGCGCAAGCCGTGCGTTGAAGCTGGGCGACAGCGTAGCAGTAAGCGGCGTCTGTTTGACGGCAGTAAGAATTGTTCCCGGCAGATCTTTCAGCGCAGACCTGGCTCACGAAACTGTTTCTCGCACTTCATTCAATCGTCTCGCGAAAGGGGCGCTTGTCAATGTGGAACTTCCCATGCGGGCCGGCACCCCTCTCGGCGGACACATTGTGCAGGGCCATGTAGATGGAGTCGGAAAATTACTTACCCTGGAAAAGATCAAGAGCAGCGATGACTATTGGCTGCAGATTAGCATTCCCCAGGAACTCATGCGCTATGTGGTAGAAAAAGGCTCGATTACTATCGAAGGCATCAGCCTCACGGTTGCCAAGGTACACGAAACTGAAGTTTCGATTGCAATCATCCCTCATACCCACAAAGCTACCAACCTGTACACGCTGCAGCCGGGCGCTCCGCTCAATATTGAAGTGGACGTGCTGGCCAAGTATGCGGAAAAAATGGCGCTGCAGAAACCAGGTTCATCTTCCATTACCCTGGAACGGTTGATAGAAGAAGGGTTTTAGGTAGTCCTCAGTCGTCAGTCGTCAGTCCTCAGTCGTCAGTCCTCAGTCGTCAGTCCTCAGTCGTCAGTCCTCAGTCGTCAGTCCTCAGTCGTCAGTCCTCAGTCGTCAGTCCTCAGTCGTCAGTCCTCAGGAAAAGCCTTGGCTTCGCCTTCGGGGGCCCCCTGCTGGCTTGGGTCGCGGAAAAGAAGCCTTTAGCCTTTGGCTTTTAGCTTTTAGCCAAAAACAAGAGTTCACCGCAGAGGACGCGGAGGAACGCAGAGGCGTGCATAGGCAAATCGCTCCGGCGACGGGATACTGCTCTTACGAATTTTCAAAGACCTAATGGGGCGTCATTCTAAGGGCTCCACGGTAAACCGCTTTACCCTCGCGCTTTGCTCGCGCTATTCCAAGTACGCCCTGCATTGCCTGGGAATGCTTTTTCTGAACCCTCTTAATCAACCTTTCTGTTTTCCTCAAACCTTACGGATGTCATCCGGGCCGTACTGGGGATAGCGGGACGGCTGCGGGGGCGGCGCGGGCTTGTTGGGAACGACGACCGGGGGAAAGGGTGAACTCCCGTGCAGGATTCGTCGCTGAGACTGGGGTGCTGGTTGATTTGGTGGTGCGGCGTTTGGGCTCGCGGCAGAATCAGTGCCGGGGCTGGTCTGCCGGGCTTGATCGGGCCGGGCTGGGTGTTTGTCTTCTGGTTGGTTTCGCTTGCCGGGCACGGCGGAGGGGGCCACGGTGCTCTGGCCGAGAATGGTTGGCTGCGGCTTGGCGTTGTTCTGATTCTGGTTATGGTCTTGGTCTTTGTTATGGTCATCAGTGCGCCGTTCCGAGCGAGGAATCGGGCTAAAGAAGAACTTTACCTGGTCAGGGCTGGTTTTTTTGGCGGCGCGACCGTCTTCCTGGCGCTGTTGGCGCGCTTTTTCTTTCAGGACAGCGAGGACGCTGTTGGCGACGTAGGTGAGGGTGCGGCCGGTGCGCAGGTCCATTTCACCACGGCAGATGTAGTTGGCGATGTCTTCGAGAAACTCGTGGACCTGGGAGAGATCTTGCAGGGGCCGGCGCTCGAAATGGGGCGGCAGGATGGTCTCAGGCGGACGGTTGCGGGCTTCCCCACCTTGCTTACGGGCCTGGGCTTGTTTTTCTTTCTGGCCGGGATCGTGGAAAAAGCAATAGGGTTTACCGGTCTGGGGATCGGCCTGGCAGCGGCTGCCGATTTTGCTGATGTGCCGGCAGCGGGGTTTGTTGCTAAAGATTTCTCTAATATTCATTCTTTGTGCCCTCCTTTCGGGTACTTAAGGAAAGGATGGCATGGATTGGGGTAGAATGAACAACATGGTGCCATAGTGGTATCATTCTGGGATCAAAGTATTGACATTTTGGAAGTCTCGAATTGCGATTTACGATTTTCTCTCATCTATTTCCGGTGTTTTCTCCCAAGCGAGAGATGAAAGGGCAGGAGTGAATGAGAGAATTCCCTGAAGCTGCATGGAACGATATGCATCCTCGGGTCCTTCGACTTCGCCGCGAAGCGCGGCTCCGCTCAGGATGACAGATCTAGGAAGCTAGCGTGTTTGTGTAATGCCTTCCAGCATTTTGTAAAACACCGGAACCTGAAATCTTTCGCCTGTAAAACTGGCGTACAACCGGGCAGGGCTGTAACAGTTGATATACGCAATGGATGCATCCCGGGGCTTTCCCCGCTCAGTCAAATAAGATGGCCAGTAGTCCACGCAGGTCAGAGGCGTATTACCGATCAAGAAGTCGCGCTGAGCAATCACGTTCTCAATCTTGGGCAGCCAATGCTCCGGGGCTGATGCTCCGAAATAAGCATAGGGTTGGGTGCCAACGCTCCAGCTTGAGAGAGGAACATCCCACCAATGAAGATACCGCGTGACGCTGAAACCCATGCCCCGACCCGCCAAACCTGAGATATAAGAATATCCGGGTTCCGATTGCGCATCCTGCTGCAGGATGATCCAGCTGGCGGGCACTCGAACCTGATACTCAGTCAAAACCTGGGTTCGAAATTCAAAGTGTGAGGCAATGCCCCACGATTCCGGTAAAAACAAGAAAACAAGCAGTACTGAGAGTGCGGGAAGCCACAATGAGTATCGGATCGCTCGATCTTTCCATCTGCGTTCGCGAGCGCTGGTTCCTGACTGGCGCTCGGCCAACCATCTCTTCGTCTCAAGCGCAACGCCTCGCTTTCTTAATTTCCTAACTACAAAAAACAGGGCGGGTATAAAGCCGCACCCGATCAATACGAGCAATACAATTAACCAAGCTATACTTCTGGAACTAACCCAATCGAGCACCATCCCGACAGCTACCAAACCGACCAACGCAGGCACACATCCGGCTCCCACTGCGAGGATGATTAAGGCTCTTCTTTTCCAGCGGTATGGGCCATATATAATTCGCGAAAAAACTGCGGCCAAGCCAGGGATCAACACAAGCTGCGCTGCTCCGGTAACCGTTTGACGAGTACCTGAGGTCGGGTAACCGGGGTTTGGGGTAACTATGCTCAGGAGAAGCACGATTTCAAAGAGGCAGTATGCAGCCACCGCCGCCACGATGATGATGGCTTTTTTCATTCAGTCATTTCTTTCAAAGCATATTAGGAACTATAGATTTAGAAACCAAAGCTCAGGGTAAAGTTCCCAGAAAAGCAACCCATCGGCGCAGTTTGTGGCGAGTTTTGTCCCACACGCGCTGGCGCGCGCGTGGGGCACCCAGGCAAGAGTGAATCGAGAGAATTCCCTGAAGCTGCATGGAACGATATGCATCCTCGGGGTCCTTCGACTTCGCCGCGAAGCGCGGCTCCGCTCAGGATGACACTTTTTGCAGGTGTCACTTTTTGTAAGTGCCACTTTTTGCAGGTGCCACTTTTGTTGGTGCCACTTTTTGTAGGTGCCACTTTTTGTAAGTGACGCTTTTTGTAAGTGCCGCTTTTCAAACGATGTCAAAAGAGCCAGGCAGTTTCTAACAAGTTAAAATGGCATAGTTTAATTTCTGTTGATGATTCCTATTCATCCTGACGACCGCGTATTTATCCTGACTGGAGCCGGTTTGAGCGCTGAGAGTGGCATCCCCACCTTCCGCGGCTCTGATGGGTTGTGGCGGAACTTTCGCATCGAGGACGTGGCTTCGCCGGTGGCTTGGAGAAATGATCCGCGGCTGGTTTGGGAATTTTATTCGTGGCGGCGCGAGGTTGCAGCGCAATGCAAACCGAATCCGGCGCACTTTGCCCTGGCGCAACTGGAACAGGCGCTCGGGGAGCGGCTCTTTCACTGCACACAAAACGTTGATGCACTGCTGGAGCAGGCGGGATGCGAGAACGTCTGGCACATGCATGGCAGGCTCATGCAGAGCCGGTGTGAACGGGCTGGGTGCAAGCGGCCCGCTTTTGACGACCGGAACTCCTATCCCAACCTGGAATCAGTTCCGCGCTGCGAGTGTGGTGGACGCATTCGTCCGCATATCTGCTGGTTCGGCGAAGTTCCCTACTACCTGGAAGACATCGCGGCTGCTCTTGATAGCTGCACGGTTTTTATCTGCATCGGCAGCTCGGGGGTGGTGCATCCGGCGGCGGGGTTTGCCGCCCAGGTGAAAAGCAAAAATGGAACACACAGCTATTACATCGGACCGGAAGAGCCTGCGAACAGCCGCTGCTTCGATGAAAGCTTCTGGGGCAAGGCAGGGGAGGTTGTGCCGAAGGTCTTTGAGGTCAAATAGAGCCTTGCGCTATCGCTTGATATGAATCAGCTTGTCTGGGTTGCTGCTATCCAAAGCGCGATGAAGCTGAGGCAGATAAGCTTTAATGTCTGCAAGACGACTGCTTCCAATCGAAAAGACCACGATTTTCAGATTAAACTTGCTTACGTTTAATTGTGCTTCAAGATTCTTATCTAGAGTGATGAATACCTCAAATCCCTTGTCAGCTAAAGCAAGCAAGTCACCATTCTTTTTTCCCGTCCAGCCCATTTCCTGAACTGTTTTGGCATCATGGTTCTTAAGCTCAAATTTCAACCTTCTCGGGATACACTCATCGAGCAGGATTTTCATTTATTCGGGAGAAACGAGCGAGATCTTGGCTTCTTCGAGCAAATGAATGGCTTGTTCGCGCCGGACAGTAGGAAAATCGGCGATAAATTCATCGAGGGAATCTCCTGCCTCTAAATAATCAAACAAAGCCTGCACTGGCACACGCGTGCCAGCAAAGACAGGAGCGCCTCCCAAAATGTCACGTGAACTTTGGATTTCGGAACTTTTCATAACTGATCTAATTCAAAAAGTATCACAGAACTACACCATCCCACAATTTGAGTGGCCCTTGGCCTCGTATATGACAAAGCTATTCAGGCCTTTGCACTCCCGCCGTTGCCGCCTTGGTTTGGTCGGAGACTTGGTTTCCCACGACAACACTCATGATCTGCTGCAGGTAGTCGGACATGGCGGAGGGCGAGTTGGGCATGAAGATGGTGTTGCTCTTATCCTGGGCGCCGATTTCCTTGAGTGTATCGAAGTACTGGGTCATGAGCACCAGCGCCATTACATCTTTCGCCGTCGCGCCCTCGATGCTCTGCTTAAACGCTTCCACCGATTCACGCAGCCCGTCAATGATGGCTTTGCGCTGATTGGCAATACCCTTGCCCTGCAGGGCTTTGCTCTCGGCTTCGGCCTCGGCCTGCTTGACCTTGAGGATCTTTTCCGCCTCGCCGCGCGCCTGGGCGGCAACCTGCTCGCGCTGCGCGGCATTGATATCGTTCATGGCCGATTTGACCTTGGGGTCCGGGTCCACATCAGTCACCAGCGCTTTAATGATGGCGTAGCCGAAGTCATCCATCACGGTCGTGAGTTCGCGCTTGACGGCATCGGCGATATCGTCTTTTTTCTCGAACACATCATCCAGGTTCATTTTGGGAACGTTGGAGCGTACGGAGTCGAAAACATAGGAAGTAATCTGGTCGCCGGGGGATTGCAGCTTGTAATAAGCCGCATAAACCTTGCTCTGGATCACCTGGTATTGCACCGAGACCATGACTTTAACGAAGACGTTATCCATGGTCTTGGTTTCCACCTCGACTTTGAACTGTTGCACGCGCAGGTTGACCCGGCCGGCAACCAGCTCAATCCAGGGGAACTTGAAATGCAACCCTGGATCGGCAACGCGCACGAACTTGCCGAAGCGCTGGACCACGGCGGCCTGGGCTGTATCCACGGTGTAAAGACCGCTAAGAAAAGTGCCGATGAGGAAAAGGATGACAACCCCCCATCCGATTAAAGTCCCGATATCCATATTTGCACCCCAGGTGAAATGAATTTGAACTGTCGGTAAGCGGATCAGTCTAACCCAGCAGAACAGGTTTTGCCTTAACAATTATGGCTTTTTTAACCTCAGGCGGTTGATGCCCTTTCGTAAATAATGTGCTACCCACAAAAGAACCCGGGGCTAAAGCCCACAATTCTACGAACTTTTACCCCCGGCTAAAGCCGGGGGCTCCCACCGATGCGCGCACAGCGCGCATCAAAGGCTGGGGACACGACCCTTCGCCCAGGATCCTCCTAGAAATGCCTTGATGCAGCCTAGTAGAAATGCCTTGATGCAGCCTAGACAAACGAGGCATTCTCGGGGTGCTTCGACTCGGGCATTCGCCCTCGCTCAGCATGACATTCTTTAGCACATGACATTCTTTAGAACATGACATTCTTTAGAAAGTGATAATTGTCTACGGATGCCAACAGAGCCAGACAGCTTTTAATCAGGACAGAATTTTTCCGCTGCGGTTATGCCGGCAGCTTGAGTTCATCGAGCCTCAAGAACTCCTGCAGCACGGGATGCGAGCTGTGCTCCCACTCTGAGAGCGGCCCAAAGAAGATGGCTTTGCCTTCGTGCAGAAAGACAACGCGGTCAGCAAGCTTCTGGGCCAGGCGCATGTCGTGTGTGACCACGATGCTGGTCAGCTTGAGCTGGTATTTGAGCTTCTGGATCAGGTCTCCCAGCAGTTGCGCCATGAGGGGATCAACCATGGTCGTGGGCTCATCGTAGAGAATGGCCTCGGGCTGCGCCGCCAGGGCGCGGGCAATGGCCACTGACCGCTTCATGCCCGTGGAAAGATCGGAGGGGAACAGGTCGCGCATGCCTTTTACTCCCACCATTTCCAGAAGGCCATCCACGATCTGGTAGGTTTGTTCTTCATCCAGATCGCCCCGCTCGCGCAGGGGGAAGGCCACGTTTTCGCCGACGGTGAGGGAATCGAACAATGCACCGTTTTGAAAGACCATGGTGACTTTTTTGCGGATGGATTCCATCTCTTGTTCGGTGTAGTCCGTGATGTCCTCGTAGGCCACGATGACGCGACCGGAGTCGGGTTTGAGGAAGCCCATGATGTGGTGCAGCGAGACCGATTTACCCACGCCGCTGCGTCCCAGGATGAAGACCGTCTCTCCCGGCAACACGTCGAAGCTGACGTCATCGAGGACCACGTGCGATCCGAACGCCTTGGTGACGTTCTTGAATTCGACATAAGGTTGCGGCCGCAGCTTCATGGGAGCCTCTGTTGCGCTAAATTAAAGTCCTGGGGCGTATTTAGATTATCGAATATCCGCAGAGAAAATCCAGCCTGAAGGATTTCTGCCTCCTCCACGGGGCGAACCGGTACCTCGGCAAACAAGGAGTCTATCTTGTAGCGCTTTTCACGCAATGCCTTTTCCGCAGCTTCGGCAAAAGCTTTGCGATAAAGCGCGCACAGCGGCTGCCAGCCGCGGGCGGCGCGAGGGACGACGGCCAGGACCGAATCGACTTCGCCTTCAGTCTTAGGCTGGGCTTGGCGCAGCAGATAACGCAGGAAACCTGCTTCTACAAAAGGCAAATCCACGGCCAGAACCAGGTTCCACTCAGATTGGGATGACTGCAATGCGGCATGAATGCCGCCCAAGGGACCGCAATCGGGAAAAATATCTTCTATGGCCTCAGCTCCAAATTTTTCTCGGGGGCCGCAAGTGTAAACCGCGTCGGCGACCAATTTTGCAACGCCGACCGCGCGCTCCAGCAAGGTCGTGTCTCCGAATTTGAGAAAGGCCTTGTCGGCGCCCATGCGCGTACTTTTTCCGCCCGCCAGTACAAATGCAGTCACCACGGCGAGAGTGTAACAAATTACAAAGCTGCGATCGCTTACCGAACGCGCACAGTAGTATCCAGTTTGATGTCCTTGGAAGAGCTGCCAATCATCAACTTCACGGGCTCTGCTTCAACCTTGAACTGAAGCTGCTTCTCATCCCAGAAGGCGAGTGTTGAAGCCTTCAGTGGAATTTGTACGGTCCTGGTCTCGTTCGGCTTCAAGGTCACGCGCTGGAACCCCTTGAGTTCCTCGCCTGGGCGCTCCACCCTGGACTTGAGGTGCTTCACATAGAGCTGTATTACTTCATCTCCGGTCCGGCTCCCCGTGTTGGTCACGTCCACGCTGACCGTAATCGTGCCATCGCTCGCCAGTTCCTCAGAGCTTGTTTTCAGATTCGCGTAGCTGAAGGTGGTATAGCTCAAGCCATAGCCGAATGGGTAGAGCGGGTCTCCCTTGAAGTACATGTAGGTGCGACCGTGGCGAATGTCGTAATCCATCATTGCAGGCAACTGATCGATTGACTTTGGCCAGGTTGTCACCAGGTGACCACCTGGGTTGTAATCCCCAAAGAGAACCCTGGCAAGTGCGGTGCCTTCATCCTGTGAGGAGTGGGCCATGTGCAGGATCGCCGGAATATTCGACTGCGTCCAGTTGATGGCAAATGGGAAGCTGGAGACCAGGATCACCACGGTCTTCGGGTTGACCGTATACACCTGCTTGACGAGTTGTTCCTGTGCGAGCGTGATGCTCTCGCGATCGCGTCCTTCGCGCCCGTCGCTCGGCACCGTGCATGGAAAAGTGTTCCCGCCATCGGGGGAGGTGTGCCAATCGTGCGCCATGTCGGGACCGCAGGTGGGATCATTGCCAATCACTACAACCGCCACATCGGACGACTGAGCGGCATGCACGGCAGCGTTGCCGATCTCATCCGCAGCATAGTTGACCTTGACTTCGGGGCCGACTTCATTCCTGATTCCATCGAGCGGCGTAATCGCATGTGGAGGCGTGCCGCCATACCAATCCCAATGCACTGAGTCGGCAAGCGGTCCAATGACGGCGATCGACTTGATAGAGTCTTTCTTTAGCGGCAGAAACGCATCCGTATTCTTCAGCAGCACCACCGATTCCAGCGCCATCTTCTCCGAGACGGCCTTATCCTTCTCTGTGTTCCAGGGCTCTGGCGAATCCTTGATGTTCGAATATGGCACCATTTCCCGCGGGTCGAGCAGCCCCAACCGCAACGTGATGCGGAACTTCGGGCGAAGCAGATCGTCGATCTCCGCTTCAGTCACCAATCCATCTTTAACGGCTGCCTTGGTCTCTTCAATATAAGTGTCAAGAAATTGATTGATCCCGGCTTTTAGGCAGGCCACCACAGCCTGTTGCTGATTGGCAAAGCGCTTGTGTGAAGTCACAAGCTGCTTCACAGCTCCACCATCGCTGGAGAGCACATCCACGCCCCACTGTTTCTGGACGATGCTCTTCAGAATCGGATTGATCGCCATCGGCGTGCCGTTCCAGGCGTTATACGAGGCCATTACTCCCTTGGCCCCGCCCTCCAGAAAGCCCATGCGAAACGGAACCGAGTAGTATTCCCAGAACAGGCGCTGGTCGAAGTCGGAAGACGAGCTGGTGCGGAAGTTCTCATTACTGTTCGCGAGAAAGTGCTTCAGCAGCGCCGCGGATTGCCAATACTTGGGGTCGTCTCCCTGCAGCCCCTTGGCAAAGGCCACAACCATGGTTCCGTTGAAGAACGGATCTTCGCCATAGACCTCTTCGCTCCGGCCCCAACGCGGATCTCGTGCAAGATCGGCCTGCGGTCCCCACAGCATCAGCATCTGGCGATTGTACTTCTCGGTCTGCGTGATGAACCGCGCCTCGTAGCCTTCGACGCCGCCAGCCTGACGTACCAGCTCGGGATCC